>Ga0206682_10000385_pt1 | contig 48129 bp, 50 predicted proteins | sample M240m12015metaG_FD_155444 | JGI IMG/M metagenome (GOLD analysis project Ga0206682, IMG submission 155444) | Ammonia-oxidizing marine archaeal communities from Monterey Bay, California, United States - M2 40m 12015 | ecosystem: Environmental > Aquatic > Marine > Intertidal zone | place: USA... | reverse complement strand
ACCTCCTGATGAACATGTTGAAAAAGACAAAGAAATTAATTATAGTATCAGAAAAGAATTAAGAAAAAGACAAGAACAAGCTAATTCTAGTGTTGGAAATATTGATATAACCAAAATTGATGTTGGAGAAAATATTCCAAATGAGTACCCTACTGAAACAGAGACTAAAGATCCTGAAGAATTAGGTTGGTTATTCTATACTTATGATGAAGAAAGAGGTGAAGCATATAAATCAATAATTATGAATAAAACTGGAAAACCTTCCGAAATATGGTTTGTTGAAGAAAATAATAAAGATAAACCTAATAGATTTCCAGCTGGATGGAAAAGTAATCAATTAAGATATCACGATAAAACAATTATAGAATCTAGTGTTATGATTGATGAATTATTAGAAAATCAAGTTCCAAATAATTGGATAATAACTTTAGATAAAATTAGAGAAGGTGATATTGGTAAACCATTACATTTAAAACATCCTGATTCTTATAGTCCTCCATATGCACCTGATTCTTCCCCATATGCACCTGATTCTTCCCCATACGCACCCAGAACTTCTACAAATGCTTCTAATTCTCCTCCATATGCTCCAACAAGTCCTCCTTATGCCCCCACTAGTCCTGCTTATGCTTCCACTAGTCCTGCATATAATCCTAACTCCCTATCTGGAGATGGAAATGATTCTAGACCACCAAGTCCTGATTATCCACCACCAGGTTATTTTAGCCCTCATTCTCCCAATACTCCTCCTCCATCAGGTAGCAGAGTATTAGTTTTAGATTCAGATAAACCAGTAGTAATTATGCCAAATCAACCCTCTATAGAAACAACTAGTAAACCAGAATTAGAAGAAATAAAAATAGATACAGAATCAGAAGATAAACCTGTTGAAAAAATAGAAGAGATGATTAATAAAATGAAACCAAAAAGAGATGATGGTATAGAATTAATTATTAATGATACTTTAAGCGAAGAAAAAAAAGACGAAGAAAAAGAAAAAGAAAATGAAAATGAAGGAGAGAAGAAAACGATTAAATTAAATTAAATATTATAATATAAAATTGAAATAAAAATAAAAATATGATTTTGTATTATAAATAGAATGGCACAGTCAAGTACAACTACAGCATTATATAAATCTAGAACCAATTTGTTATCTTTATTAAAAGACCAAGGTTTTGATACAAAAGATTATGAAGAATTTAGTATAAATGAAGTTCATATTATGAATAATAATAAACAATTAGATATGTTAATATCTTCATCACCAGATTCAGATACTCAAAAAAAAACATATGTGAAATATCATTTAGGGAAAACATTACGAAGAGAAAATATTAATGATTATATTGATGATTTATTTACTATTGAACAAGTATTAGGAAAACAAGATACATTAATAATTACAATGAAACAAGAACCACATGAACCTTTAACTGCAATATTAAATGAAATATGGGAACAAGAAGGAATCTTTATTATATTATTTAATTTAGAAAGACTACAGTATAATATTTTAGAACATGAATATGTTCCTAAGCATGAAATTATAGGCGAACAAGAAATTAAATTTATTAAGCAACGATATAATATAAGAAGTGATAAAGATATACCTCAAATATCTAGATATGATCCAGTAGCTCAAGCAATTGGTTTAAGACCTGGACAAATATGTAAAATTACAAGGCCTAGTAAAACTGCAATTACAAGCAATTATTATAGAATTTGTTCTCAATAATAAATATAAATGAATTTAATTAGAAGTATAAAAGAAAAAATAGATGAATTAGACAATAGATTTTATTTATTAATTGAAGGGTTTGTACCTAGATATATAGCATATTTAAAAAATCCAAAAAATTTAGAAGCAGCTCAAGAAGCTAATTTTTTAAATCAAAGTATTAATAAAATTAATTCAGATGCTTTTATATTAATGAATGATATGCATACTGAAATTGAAAAAGATTCAAAATTAACAGCATCATTAACTATGCGAATGGAACATTTAAAAAAAGATAATGAAAAAATGAAAGATAAAATAAAACAATTAAAACGACAATCATTAACAGCTGAAGGTATGTTTGATGATCAATTAGATTTGTATAAAGATCAATTAATAGTAATAATAGTAATGTTAATCGGTGTAATATTAGGTAGTTTTTTTTTAGGTACATTGAAATTAGATTTTAAACAATGGTTCATATCATTAGCAATAGTAATTGTATTTGGATTTTTATTTACAAAATTAGCACTATGGATTGTTGGACTTTGGCAAGGAGCAGTAGGTAATAAAATGGATACTATACAATAAAACATTTTTCTATTAATATTCTATAGTAAAATGTTTAAAAAAACAGGAGAAGACTTATTAAAATTTAATTTAGAACAAGGAAAAGATATTCTTGATTATAATAGTGACATCACTAATATTGAAGAAAAAAATTTACCATTAATGGAATTAGGGTCTAATATTGAAGGTTTAAGTGGAATATTTAAATCCAATTTAAGCGAAGGAAAACAAATGATTGACTTCAATAAACAAGAGATAAATGATTTAACACCAGATTTAAGTATTATTGAACAAGGTTCTATTGTAGAATCTATGGGAAATTTTAATTTAAATACAAATGATAAAACCCAGTTAGAAGGATTAAATAATATTGAGAATGATTATAACCAGTTATTAGCAGAATATAGTAACACATACAAGCAATTTAGCGATGAGTTATTAAATCAAAACCAAACAAAAAAACAAGTTATAGATTATTTAGGTAAAGTTATATCCGATACAGACGGAAATAATTATTATGTAAATAATTTTGGATATACGCATAAGTACAGCACAAGTGCATGGCAAAATAATAATTCTTCTTGTCCTAGTACTGCTATGTCATTTTCAGGAGATTTTAATAATTTTAAAACTGGTAGTCCGATGACTTCTGGACAACCATGTAAAATAGGAGGACAAATAGTAAAAAATGAATCTACAGGAGAAGAAGCGTGGGTTGATATAAAAGGAACGAAACATCCATTTTCTACTTCAGCTAAGTCAAATAGTTGTACTTCTGATTCACCAATAGTTTTAAATTCACAAGATTATAATTTAATTCCTACTGGTTCTGCAATGAGTCGTTCAGATACTTGTTTAGCTTTAGATGTCAATCCAAGTTTATATAATAAACTACAAAAATTAAATGGAAAAATTAAAATAAAAGCTAATCAATTAATATCAGAAATAAATTCTACAAATTTAAGTAATGCTCAAGCACAAAACAGTTTAAATAAAAAAAGACATACAATGATGAAACAAGCAGATAAAATTTCAAATATAAATAAAGATGTAATATATAATAATAGAATGTTAATGCAAACTCAAGGTGAAAGTGAAGATGCATCATTGAGAATGACTTCTAGTTGGTATATTTTGATTGCATGGATTTTTATTGCTATTTTAGTGATTTCACTAGCAACTGCTAGTACAAGTGGAATAGGAGGTAAACCTGTTTCAGGAATATCTTACGTTATTGTTGCCTTTGGAATATTACTGTTTTTAGTATTTTTATATAAAAAAGCTTCAAGTGTAAGTATACAAGTCAATTAATATATATTAATTTCTAATAAAATTATATATATTATGTCATTTGTAGAAGAATTAGTCAAAGAAACTCCAAATAAATATAATTCTTTAATAGAAACAAGAGTTTTAGATAGAAGTTTAGAACTTAAAGTAAAACAATATAATGCACTTCAAACTGAATTTGATCAAATTGTTAGAGATGCTACTGTTAATGCAAAACCTCCTAGTGGAGGTTGGAATCGCATTGGAGGAGGATTAAAACAAATTAGTAGCGCAGGAAAAGATTTTTTATGGGGTGTAAATAGATATGATTCTATTTATACATGTAAAAAACCTTGTGATGATTCCAATTGGAGACAAATAGGTGGTAGTTTAAAACAATTAACAGGAGGAGACGACGAAGTTTGGGGTGTCAATAGTGTAAATGATATTTATAAAATGAATCAAAATGGCACTGGAGGTTGGAGTCATATAGGAGGGAAAGCTTCCAATGTTTCACAAGGAGGAGGCTATGTATGGGTGGTAGGAGGAAATAATTCTACATATTATTGTAGAGAACCATGTAATGGCGAATGGTCTCTTGCATCTCAACCATCAGATGAATGGACATTAGTATTTCGACAAACAAATGATAATTGGAATTGGAATAAGAATAATGGAGGAAATAGAAATATTGATAAAAACGCAGCTGGAAACTATTCACAATTAGAGAATTTAGAAAAATTTAGAGGAAGTGATGGTAAACTAACATTTAAAATGACTTATCCAGGTAATTCAAACTTATCATCACCTCAGATTTGGAAACAAACATCTAATCCTTGGACTGTTCGAAATAATCGCAACGGTCAAGTTGATGGATATGAAGCGATTAGTGTTCCGTATACAGGTGACCAATGGGGTGGGCTTAGATGGAATGGTGGCCCATGTTTAATAAGTGGATCTAAAAATAATTGGTGGTGGTATGCGATAGGGAGTTTTAGACCATATGGAAACAATTCGATACCTGGGGCTAATTCTATACAAGTAAGTAAAACAGAATTATATGTAAAAAATAAAACAAATGAACCATCTATTGTTCAATTAAGTTGTAATAATAATTATGTTTACGGAGTAGACACAAATAAAAATGCTTGGAGAAGACCTATAAATGGAAGTGGAAAATGGGAAAAATTTGGGAATCCAAATAATTGGAAATTTTATTGGATTAATGCTTCTAATAATAAAGATGTTTTTGCTATTGGAATGAGTAGGTGGATTTACAAGACAGATATAGATGGAAAGCAAGAATGGACTAGAGCGGATAATGTGGCTGCTGGTGTAGCTACAGTATCAGGAGATCCAGAGAGTGAAGATTTTTATATAACAAATACGAGTGATGCTATTTATAGACATACTCCAGAGCAAGCAGGTGGATTTTGGCAAGATATACCAAATGAAAATTATATGTATGGAATGGTACCTGCTGTAGGTGAAAGCACAAATGATTTTAAATATTTGGGAAAAACAAACGATTTAGATGAATGTAAATTAAAAGCAGTTAACGATAAAAAAAACGAATATTCCAGCGTTGTATATACATCTAAAGATTTTGATGGTTCATTTAAATCTTCTTGTTATGGTAATATTAAAGGAGGAAATAAAACCCCAAAGTATCAAAATAAGATTACTACTTCCTTAGCTCCCAATGGTACATCTAGATTAGGAGGTGAAAAGGGGATGAAAATATTAAAACAAATGAAGAAGAAAGCAAAAGAAATAGAACAATTAGTTAAAAATGTAGAAAATAAAGAATTAGGTGCCACAAATGATTATAAGATATTATCTAATGAGAGAAAAACAACTGGTAACGATTTAGACATATTACTTGGTAAATTGCGGAAAGATAGAATAAAAATTAATAAATTAATGAATAGACCCGATGTTGAAGCTGTAAATGAAGATGGATATGATAGACAATTATCAAATTATATTATTTACTTTTTTTGGATTTTAATTGTTATTATTTCTATTGGATTATGTTTACATTTATTAAATAGCGAATCTGTTTCTGTAATTACATATTTATTTGTTGCTATTTGGTTGTTAATATTATGTAAATACTATTACAGTCAAATTATATATTATGGTGGTCAAACATTAAATTATGTTTCAAGTGTAATGGTTGATACAGTAAATTAATTAATATATTTTATAATGATATTATATATTAATAATGTCAAATAACATCAAAGAAGGGGAATTTTATATAAATGAAAGAAAAAAACAAGAAAAATGTTTAAAAAAAGATTTAGATGTTATCGAAGGTTTTACGGTTGTTTCTAGACAAGAACAAAAAAAAAATCCTTCAAAGTTTTTTATACCTGATGGTGCAGATCCAGGACAAACAATTATGTGTGAACCAGATAAAATTAGGTTTGTGAGAATAAATCAAACAAATAATTATTTAACAATCCAAGAAGTTCAAATATTTGACAAAGATGGAAATAATGTTGCATTACAAGGTACATATTCTGATGAATATGAATTAACAAAAGGTTTTTGTAGAAAAACTACTAATGAAGGTGTTGGAGTTGGAACACCTGGTTCACAATATAAAGGAAATTTAACAGTAAATGAGTGTGAAGAAAAATGTGATACAGGATGTTCTGCGTATGAAATACAAAATGAAACTTCAACCGAAGGAATAAATCCTGGATGTTGGACTTATCAAGATCCAACAGTTAAAGGAGATGGTAATAAAAATGCAATATGTAGAGTTAGACAAAGAAATAGTGGTACACCAGTAGCTACAATGAGTTCTTATTATAAAGGAACAAATCCATTTATGGCTATAAATGGTATTACTTCTGATAATCAAGCATGGCCAAATTCAGCGTGTACTCAATCAGCAACAGGAGGATGGTGGGAAGTTGATTTAGGTAGACCGATTGATGTAAAAAAAGTGGTAATATATAATAGACCAGATTGTTGTCAAGAGAGATTATCTGGTGCACAATTAATTTTAATTGATAGAGAACATAAAACGGTATTAACTAAAACATTAAATTCAAATAGAAGACAAGAATTTATTATTAAGTCTGACAAAAAAAACTGTGGTGGTCCTGTTCTTGAGAAAAATATGGATGATTTCGATGAATTAAGAGAACTAAGACTGGAATATAATAGAATGTTACAGTCGTTTGATCAATCATGGAAAATATTAATAGAGGATTCAGATAGATATATTAAAGCTAGTAATAAAAATAATAATGATTTTGCGAATAGTTATGTGAGAGATAAATCTAGTGGGGCTGTAGGATATGTAACATCACGAGGAGTATGGAAATGGATATCCAATCCTACACAAGGAGATTCGATTCAAGGAAGAGGTGAATGTCCAGGAAATTGGAGAGGATATAAAGATACTACTGCAGATACAGGTCAATTGTATAGCATTTCAAGTGCTCCTGAAGGAGAAATAATAAAGATGGATGGACAGGAATTAATTAAAGGAAGTAATATGTTAGATTCTCAAACTTGTGGATATGCAGGAAAAAATGTATATGTAACTAAACCAGCAACACCATCTAATCCTCAGTATGAAGGGTGTGTAACAGGTAATCCTGGAGAGTATCAATCTGATTTGGGGAATGCTTCAGTTGCACAATGTAGACAAAGAGCAGCAGACAAAGGGTCTAATGTATATATGTTTGGAAAACAAGATGGATCTACTGGAACTGCACCGTGTTATGTAGGTGGTTCAGCAGGAGGTATAGTTAATGATACAACATATTGTTATAGTACAGGTAAAGATCCTAGATTTGGGGGTGAGATACCGGGTTACACAACTAAACATAAAGCTAGATTTGGTAGAACACATCATACATACCACCCACCTGTACCTACTTATTCAAAATATACTACTGAAGGTGCGAATATATCTGCATTAAATAAAACATATCACATAACAGATGATTTACAAGCAAGATTGGTAGTTCATGCAAAACGAGGGAATAAAGAGTCACCTAATAATTATCAATTATTAAATAATTATGATAGTGCTGGAAATGATATTACAACTGCAACATCGGGAGATATTAATGAAATAAAAAATTTATGTAAAAATACAAATGGATGTGCTGGATTTGTTTATAATCCATCAACAGGTCAATATTGGTTAAAAAATGAGAATATGTGGCCAAAAGGAAACAGACAAAAACATTCAGGATTACAATTATATATTAGAGGAACAGATACAAATTTTGGTCATCATCGTTGTTCTTCAACTGTAAAATTTTCTAGTCAAAATGATATGTGGGGTTCTCTTAGTGGTGGAGAATATAGACAAGGTCCTAATATGACTTATTCTAGTACATGTGGTTTAGGAACTATATCAAATAGAGATAAAACATATATATCTGAAATGAGAACGAAATTAGAAATGCAGTTGCAAAAAATATATAAAAAAATAATAGATTTATCGGGAGAAAATATTGAATTAAATAAAAAATTGCTAAAAGAACATAGTCTATTAGAAAAAAGATTGGCAAAATACCAAGATACATATAAACAAATAGGAATGGAGAGAAATTTAATAAATAGAGATTCAGCTATGAATGAAGATGCTGAATTAAATATGTTAAGTAGAAATAAAATGTATATAATGTGGAGTATTTTAGCAGTAGGTATGGCATTTGCAGTTACAAAATTTACAAAATAAAAATAATTAAAATTTATATATTATCTCTACTGATAATATATAATGGATAGTCAAATGATTCAACAACAAAAAAAAAGTGATGCTCAGATGCTTACTACAATAAACCAGATTGACTCTCAAATGCAGAGTTTATATCAAAATTTAGAGAGGTTAAGTGTTCAAAGTAGTCCAGATTTAAATAAACAACAACAAATAATCAATGAAATCGAAAATTTACAAAAACTAAAAAAAGATCTATATCAAAATTTCGCTGATAGTTATACATCACAACAAGCTAATGTAGCAGAAGCTAGAGATGCATTAGTAAATGAAGTAGCAGTAGGTGGAGTTGTACAACATGAATTAAAGAATGCAAATAAAAATTTAAAATTATTAGAACAACAGAGATTCAATGAATTAAGAATGGCAGAAATAAATGACTATTATAGTGATAAATATACAACTCAAACATCAGTTATGAAAACAATTGTATATTTTTGCATTCCTATATTAATTTTAGGCATTTTAATGAAAAAAGAGATCCTTTCTAAAAATATAGCTTTAGCTATAATTGGCGTATTAGGAGGAATATGTGTTTTTATAGTGATAATGCAATCAATTGACATTATGAGAAGAAGTAATATGGTATTTGATGAATATAATTTTCCTTCTAATCCAGATGAGTTAGCGGATCAAGCTGGAAGTGGGACTGGTGCACAACCCAAAGCAAGAAATATGACATTAGGATGTACAGGAGAAGCTTGTTGTCCAGATGGAAATGATTTTGGTACAACATGGGATTCTGAAAATAAACAATGTGTAACTCCTGATTATTTAAATAGCAATACAGATACCGAAAATTTTGTAGGAGAGAGATGTTTACAAAATTCTTTTAATAAAAGTGATTTTAATGTAAATATATTTAAAAATAATAGTGGATCTGTTAATGGATTTTCTGAGAAAGATGATGGATATGCCAAGTTTTAAATCTTGTGATATATTAATATTATGTCTACTGCAAAAGATTTTGATCCAAATATGCCATCACAAATAGATTTAACAAATCCACCTGCAAATAATGATGGATGTATGAAGCCAGAAGATTTGCAGAATTATTTGAACATAGATCAATTTAACGATATGATGGATAAAGTAAGTCAACAAGCTACAAGTTTTTTAGCTAATTTTCAAGCAGAACAAAAAGAAATAAAACCCCCTGTTGATGATAGATATAGGATAGCTGCATTAAAAAAATTAAGAGAATTAACAGATCAACATAAAAATTTGATGAATCGATTAAGAAGAGAAGAGAGATATTTTAATGCTTCTATTGAAGGGTCAGAAAATACAAAATCATTATTTAGGATGATAGAAAAACAAAATATAGAACTAAAAGCAATAATAAAAAAATTAGTGAATGATATAGAATTATCAGATAGGAAAACTTATTATGAAAATGAACAAAATAATTGGGCAGAATGGTGGGCTCATCATTTTATGACAAAGTATTGGTTATTAATATTTTTAATGATTGTAGGAATTATAATTACAAAACAATTTACTAACATGAAAAAATGGGTTATGATTATAGCATTAGCTATTTATCCTCTTATAGCATTTTTTATATTAAAAATTATTTTTAAATTTTGGAATTGGTTAAAAACGCAATCAACATGGGTTTATTTATCATCTAATACATAAAAATTATAATTATATTATTATTTATAATTTTTTACATTTAAAACCCTTCATCATCATCTAACTCAGGATCGAAATCATCATATATAATTGATACATTCGACCAAACACCTCTAACCTTTTTTCCGAATTTTTTATTCATATATTCGAATAGATCTCTACCTTTTGGTACATTTTTACCATGATGTAATTGAAACCAAGATTTAAATACCTCATATAAGCTAGTTTCCTTGATCTTAGATCCAGGAGATTTCTTAACTTTATCTGAAATAAATTCACTATAATAGTCTTGAGTATTACGATAATTTAGACTACTAGATTTAACCGCATCACAAACATTAACTAGACCAGAAGTTTGACAAGCTTTTTCAATTAGCATCGAAAGAAAGATAGGTGCCCAAGTATTAAATTTTTCTCCTAATTTTTTATCAAGTTCAAATTGATGTTCACGATCGTCATCAAAGTCTTCTTTTTTACAAAACTTTGAAATAAATTCACAAACACAAATTCTTCTCCATGTACCTTCATCATTACTACCTACATCTAATAGTGTATTTGTACAAACAACTAATTTGAATTGAGGAATAAAGGTAATAGAATCTTTAAAAAGAGCCCGACCTTGAAGAGGGTCACCACCAGTAATTTCTTTCATAATACCTTCATTAATTTTATCCCCCTTAGAAGGTTCTTGCATAACAGCATATCTAGCACCTTTTAAAGCAACTACTTCTGATGATGTAGACCCAATTGAATTTCTTTTAGCTGTAATAAGAGTAATGGGAACAGTAGCTTTATAATCACCAAGAGCGAAACCCATCAATTCAACTAATTTTGATTTACCATTAGAACCAGAGCCATTATAAATGTTAAAGGTCTGATCATTATTTTCGCCAATAAGAGTAGATGCAAGATGTTCCCACATATAATCTCTTAATTCTCTTTTTGGAAATAATTGTTCCATAAAATAATTAAGTTCATCAATAGTTTTTTTATGCTTATGATGATCTAATTTAATATAATTAATATTAGTACTTTTAGATAAATAATCATCTGGTTTACCTTTTCTGAAAATTTTTAGATCAAAATCATATACTCCATTATTAAAACAAAGTAATCTTGGGTTTGCATCTACTCTGTCTACAAATTCAGTATCATAAAAGATTTCTTTAGCTTCTCTCATAATATTATCTTTAATACCTCTACGTTTAAGATTAGCTGCGATTTCACTAGTTTTTTTAATTTTCTTAGATAAAGCTTGTCCTTTTTCACTATTAGGATCAATAGTACCACTACTTAAATAAGCCAAATCTGTATTATATTTATTAATATAGATAGAGTGTAATTCTCTAGAAATTTGAATTCTAAGATCAGTTCCACCTTCATTTTCAATCCATCTATGATTTTTATAAATATACCATAAATCTTTTTTGATAGAAACACAAGTAAAGTCATCTTTATACATATAATATAATACCATTGCAAAATCAAAATCAGTATCTCCGTGTGGTGAAATAGTTTTTTCTACAAAATAGTCAATTGTTTTTTCTCGAATTTCTTTATATTTTTCGAAATTATCATTCTTAACCCAATAAATTATTGAACGATATGTTAAACAATCGTCATTACTATTGCCCCAACCACACCATAATTCATAAAACTCTGATATTTTATCAAAATTAAATTTGTCTGACTGAGCACTGAACGCGATAAATGTAATAAATAGCGATTCATGAGTATTTTTAAGAGCCCATCCTACACGAATCCATTTATCATATGGATTATAGAAATTATCCGTAAGTGACATTGTATATTCATGTGTTTCTTTAATGTAATAATTTTTATCTTGATCTTGTATTTCAAGAAATTGTTCAATACATTGATCTAATTCATCTTGACAAGAAACTTCCATTATATCAAGATTTTTATTGTCAATAATTTTTAATTTACTTTTTGATTTTGAAGACTTTTTTTTAGAGTTTTTAATAGCATCAAATTCTTCCATAATAGAATCGTTAATAGGAAACTGGATATGTTGAGTATATTGTGCAGTTAACTCTGGAAAACGATTTTTTAAATCGAAACTCTTAACATCATTTATAGATAGACATAAATCGTTATTATCATCAATCATAATATCATATAATTTTGTTAATAAATAAGATTGATTTCCTGGTTTACGAGAACCATATAATTGCCAATTTGTACCTCCAAATGTAATGCCTTCATCTAATACTTCATCCCACGTATTTTGTAATGGTAAATCAGACCAAATATCTTGTAACTTTTTAAGAATTTTATTTCTTAGAATAATTTGAATTGGTCTTTCTACATGAACACCTATAATCATATGAATTCCATCTTTAGTTACTTCATCTAACATATTAACATCTTCTTTTTCAAAAATATAGACAGGTATTCTTGTATTTGGAGAAATATTTATTAATTCTCTCAATTCTTCAAAATATAATTGAATCATATCTGTAATATTATCTTCAGAATGTTGTCGATCTTCTATATCTGTTTCATATCGAAAGTCAAAATCAACTAATAATGGTCCTGCATCAGGATGCTGTTTTTCAGTTAAAAACTCTAATTTACCATTAGTGAATACATGTTTTATATATTTTTCATAGAAATCAGGAATATTTTCAATTGTATATACCCCACCTTTAACAGACAAATTATTATCGCCTATTCTAGTATGAGAAAATCCTTGACCTTTTTGTGAATAATAACTATTTAAATAAGATTCAAATGATTTCTTCATTTTTGACATAATATGTTATATATAAACATATTATTTTTATGTCAATTTTTTTATATATGTAAAGAAAATTAAAAATAAACGTATCTATTATGGATTTATTATTTTTAGAGGGTAAAAATCTAAACATTTCTTAATATTTAAATTATATTTAAAATACATATAAAAATATATTTTAAATATAATTTAAATATGAGCTCTGACAATAACACACAACCAGTAGTAATCAATCGTGAAACTACTAGACGGTTATTAAAAGATATTAGAGAATTAATTAAATGTCCATTAGATAGCGAAGGTATTTTTTATAAACATGATGATACTAATATATTAAAAGGCTATGCTTATATTTGTGGACCAAAAGATTCTGTATATTTTGCAGGAAATTATTTTTATGAATTTAATTTTCCATACGATTATCCACATAGACCACCAAAGGTAACCTTTTTAAATATGGGTGGAAATGATGGTAAAACTAGATATCATCCTAATATGTATAAAAATGGTAAAATATGTTTATCTATTTTGAATACATGGAAAGGTGATCAGTGGACCGGATGTCAAAGTATCAGAACTATATTACTTACTATATTATCTTTATTAGATAACGGTCCTTTATTACATGAACCTGGATTTTCAAAAACACATAAAGATTTCGAACCTTATAATAAAATTATCAAATATAAAAATTTAGAATATAGTGTATGTTATATTTTACAAAATAAAGACCTATCACTTTCACATGTTATAAAAATGTTTAAAGATGATATTAATAATAACTTTATTAATAATAAAGAAACAATTAAAAATATTATTCTAGATAATTTGGATAAAAAAACAGAACAATGTACTACCTCTATTTATTCTTTAAATGTTATAATCGATTGGAATTATATTAATGAAGAATTTATTAAAATTAAAATATAAAATTGAAACAAAATAAATATAATATATATATATTATTAAAAGATGCACTTCTGTAATAAATGCAATAATATGTATTATATCCGTATAGATTCGGATGAAGAAAATAAACTTATATATTACTGTAGAAACTGTGGTAATGAAGATGATACCTTGACATCTAATAATATATGTGTTTCAAAAACTCAATTAAAACGCAGTGAGCAAAAATATAATCATATTATAAACGAATATACAAAATTAGATCCCACATTACCAAGAATTAACACTATTAAATGTCCGAATAGTGATTGTACAAGTAATAAAGGAGATTCTGAAAGAGAAGTTATTTATTTAAGATATGATGATATTAATATGTTATATATTTATTTATGTGCTAAGTGTGATACAGTGTGGAAAACTGAAAAAAATAACTAAATTAAAAATAATATTTATAATAATTTAATTTTTTTAAATAAAATTGAAGTATATTTAAAAGTAATATGTTATATTATTATAAGTATGAGTGATTTAGAATCTGATAACGAATCCATAGTTAATTTATCTGATGATGAGGAAAATACTCAACCTACATTTACAATTAAACCAAGTGCTAAAAAAAGTGACGAAAAATTAAAAGAGTATGATGAAGAAGGTAATGTTATTGCTGATTATAATGATGATGATGAGGATGGAGATATCGAATCAGATATTAATCCTGAAATAGATGAAGATGAAGATGAAGACGTAGATGAAGATGAAGATGAAGACGTAGATGAAGATGAAGATGAAGAATTTGGTGATATTGAAAATCCTGATATTTCTACTAGTAAAAAGAAAATCTCTAAAAAAACTTCATCAAAACCGATTGATACATTACCAGATACACAATTAGAAATACCTAACGTATTTGATAAAAATGAAGATGATTATGATTCTGATACAGATGAAGAGGAAGACGAAGATTATTTACAAAAATTTGATAAAGAAATAAGAGATAATTATATTTTAAATGAGCATCCCGAGTCATTAATTCATAACTATGATGAAATATATAATTTAGCAAAAGTACAAAGAAACAAAGAAAATATTATTATAGACGATTTGCATAAAACTATTCCTATTTTAACTAAATATGAAAAAACAAAAATTTTAGGTTTAAGAGCAAAGCAACTTAATAATGGTGCTACTCCCTATACAAGATTGAAATCTACTGTTATTGATGGATATTTAATTGCAATAAAAGAATTAGAAGAAAAAAAAATTCCGTTTATTGTTAGACGTCCTATGCCTAATGGCGGATCAGAATATTGGCATTTACAAGACTTAGAAATTATTTAATATTCTTGTAATTTTGTCAATATTATTGGAAATATTTCTTCAAAATTATTATAATCCAAATAAGAAAGACTAATACTTTGATTATTTTCTGTCAAATTATTATTTTTTATTATTGGTACTTTACGATCGGTATAAATAAATATACTTACTTTATGTATTCCTGAATTTATATCAGATAGCTGTTTATGATGTTTTATAGAAGATTTGGAGACTAAATGAATCATTATATTTGAATCATTTATTTTTGAACTATCATTAATAAATAATTTTATTGGTAAATTTTTTATAGAGTTTGTAAACTCCCATATTTTTACATCTTGTGACGATTCATCATAAGTTAAATAAATACTTTTGTTTGCAAAGATAGAAGATGCGGAACCCATTATTGAATATTTAAGTAATTGAAATTTATAATTAAAAAAATATATTTATAAACTTCAATTTTTTTATATGATTAACATTTCCACCTATTACCACAATCCAAACAATTTACAAAAGTAGTCATTGGTTCATCTGCAGATCTTGTTTGTAATTGGTAATATGTACATTTCTTTGATTTACACTTCCAACACTTAAAATCATCAGAAGAAGCTTCTAATTTAGGTTCATATTTATTTTCATCTCTAATTTTTTTTATTTCAAGTAATTCTTTCCATTTATCAGGTTGCATTTCCTGATGCGACATAAAAGCTACTTCATGAGCCTTTATTTTCTTTTCTTTTATTGATTTAAATAATTCTTCATCTTTTAAATTAATTATTATGGTTCTTAATCTATTTACATAAATTTTAACAAAATAAGTATTATCCCATTTTTTTACAACATTGATTTTTTCTGAATGCTTTAAACTATAATTAAATATTCCCTTTTCTAAATTAGTTGCTAGTTTATCATTTTTTAATATATTTTTTAATTGACAAATAATATTATTTCGAAATTCTTGTGGATTTTCAATCTTACGCATCTTCTATTTACTATATTAATAATACTATTTCTTTAATCAATTTTTTTTATTATTTATTCATCATCACTATAGCTATAATCTTCATATTCTAATTCTGACATATCATCACTATATTCTCCCTCACTCTCTCCTTCTTCCAAATGATTATCATCAACTATAAAGTCATCTTTTAAGTATCCACTTTTAGTTTTCAGTTCCGCTGGAATACTTTCTAATTCGTCTTCCTCTTCTTCATCTTCTTTTGCAGTATCAGCTAAATTTTCAAATCCACCATATAACTCTTCATAAAAGGTATTCCATGTTTCTACATCCAAATCTACATGTACTCCTTCTTCGTCTTTAGCTAAAAGAGCACATGTTCCAAAATATAATATATTATCTACTGGAGGAGGTAATTCGTATTTATTTTCGGTATTTGCCTTTCCATTATCTCTAGCAAATAAAGTGACAGAAGAAAAAGGATATTTATCTTTTTTACTATACCATCTATGTCTCTCTTCAAATCCATCGGATTTTTTAAATTTACATTTTTTATATAATTCATCTCCTTTTTCAGAAATAAATTTAGATTGTTTTAATTCACCTGTTTTTTCGATAAGCACTATATTAACCATTGTTATATCATTATTTAATCGGTTTAAATAGTTTACAATAATAATATTATGTTCATAGTACCAATAAATAATTTAAAAATAAATATATCAGAATTAGAGACATATTTATTTAATAATTATGAAAAATTATTATTCAATACAAATGAAGGTAAATTTGAAATACATGGAGATAAAATATACAAAATTAAAGATACAGAGCCTACAAATATTTATACATTAGAAAATAGCAAATATAGTTTTCATATTAAAGAAAATGATAATAAAAAAGAAATATTTCACATTCCAATCAATTATAAATATGAAAAAATGGAAGTAAAACAATATCAATTACATAAAAATAGTATATTAACACTTATTATTGAAAATAAAACAAATTTCTATTTTTTTACAAAAGAAAATCAAATTACAAATTCAGTAAAAGAAGATTTGATTTCGTTCTTATCTATATTAAAACTTTATAATTAATATATAATATGTTACCTTGGATTATTCAGATGTCCATAATATCACTTATTTTAATAATATTACTTCATTATTTATTTACTTTTTTTAAAACAAATTTAACTATTCCAAAAGTAAAAGATTTAGTAAATAAACCGCAAAAACAATATGAAAAATTATTTGACACAATGAATCAAAATAATATTAAACAAAATCCTATAAAATCAAATGAGAGTGATAATATGAAAAATGAATTAAAAAATTATCTAAATGATTTAAGAGATAGAAAAAATTCACCAGAATCTAAACCTAAACCTAACTCAGATGTTAATCAAATGGATGGATTAATGACTGCCGATAATATGGGGTCTAGTGCTTATTCTTCCTTTTAGATTTTGATTTTTCTTTTGGAATAGCATTTGAAAAATTAATATATAATAAAATTATTTAAAGTTATATTAGATGATTAAATATATGAATTTGAATCATCATAATCAATCCCATTTATTAAAACGCTTACCTGAGTTGAAACTTCCTTATGATAATATTCATAAGAAAGTTTTTAGTGATTTATATGTAATAATTCCCAAAGGAAAAAAACATATTGTATGGTTTACTTATTTTCAAGACAAACGAGTATGTATTTTTATAGAAGTAGTATTAGGAGGACAAAAGCAAATAAAAGAAATGTTTATTGTGCCACAAAGTTTTGAAAAAAAGTTAGTATTAGGAACACTTTTCTTTGGAACAGTATTTAATATTGATAACAAAAAATATTTTTCAATTGAAAATATCCATTATTATAAAGGAAAAAATATTGAAAATAATAATGAAGAATACAAATTATTATTGGTTAAAAATATATTAGCAAATGAATTAAAGTCTTGCTTTTTAACGAATAAAGGAATATGTATGGCAATGCCTATTATTGAATCTAATTTTGAAAATTGCATTGAAATTTCAAAAATATTACCATATAGCATTTATAGTATTCAAAATAGAAATTTACACAGTAAAAATTCAAATTATTCTAGTACATTATTTAAACAATTTGATAATGAATTGAAAGAAAGAATTTTTCTTGTTAAACCTCAAATTCAAAATGATTTATATGATTTGTACTATTATGTTAATAATACTCTTGAAATATTTGATATTGCATATATACCTGATTTTAAAACTAGTACATTAATGAATAATATATTTAGAACTATAAAAGAAAATATTAACCTTGATGCTTTAGAGGAAAGTGATGATGAAGAAGAATTTGAAAATATAAATGAAGATAAATTTGTAAATCTTAATAAATGCGTAAAAATGGAATGTATATTCAATAAGAAGTTTAATAAATATGTTCCTATTAAAATTGCTGAAAATGGAAAAGTGTGTAATAATAGAGATTTGAAATAATATTTTTTATTCAAAATATATATATGTCAATACTTCAAAATGTTGGTTTAGTAAATAGTCAAAATACAAACATTCCAAACCCAGGATTCTCTAGTAGTGTTGGTGCTGCTTCTGGATGTGGTGGATCAGTTACGAGTGCTGATGCATTAAACCAAGATGGTATGTATTCAGTAATGAAAATTGGTGGTGGAAAAAAATGTCCTAAAACATGTAAATGTTACTGTCATGGCTGTGGTTGTAAAGGAAAATGTAGCTGTAAAAAGAAATGTCAAAGTAAATGTGGATGTAGGTGTCATAATTGTATGCATTGTGGTAAAAGACATAGAAAAGGAGGAAGTAAAAAATGCAAAATGATGGGAGGAAATGGTTATGGTTTTTCCAATAATCAATCTTTAGCAAGTACTTCAGGTGTTAATTCTTTAGGTTCAGTTCATTTAGCAGGATTCAAAGGTTATCAGAGCAAGGGAATTGATTCAGATACTAATATGGGAGCATCCTCACAATCAGGTGGATCAGGTTATAGTTATGGAACAGGTGGTAATCCATATTATTCTTATAGCCCTAAAGAGGGTGAAAATTTAAGTACTTTTGCTGGATCTGGATATCCACCAATTAGTAAAGGGCTTAATTCTCAATGTATTTCTCCTCCTATTTTAGTTCAAGGAGGTGGTAAAAGGAGAAAATCCAGAAAAGGTAGAAAATCTAGAAAGGGTAACAAATCTAGAAAAAGCAAAAAGTCTAGAAAATCTTCAAAAAAAAGCGCATATAAAAAAAGAAAGCAGTCCAGAAGACAAAAAGGTGGATCTGGTCAATATATGAATAATATTGCCAATTCTCATATTTATTCTACAGGAGCTCCTCCTTCTTTAGGTCCAAATGAATCTATGTATGCTAGTCCTCCACCATTTACTCCTAAAAATGATTGTATGAATTCATGGAAACATTTAGGTGATACACCTCCTTATAATGAAGTATATATGTAAATTAAATTTTAATTAAACAAACTCCTTTTAATGGTTCTTCTTTTTTTTTTATTTTATTTTTACTTTCTTTTACCTTTGAAGGATCAAATTCAATTTCCCATTCATTTTTCATATAATCATTACTATTTATAGATTTAATATTATATTTTTGTTTCATATAATATTGTCGCCTCTTTTGCCATTGTCTTGTAAAAATCTCATGAGAATCAATAATATCTATTACTAATGGTTGAGTATGTTTTGTTCGCAATATTCTGCCAACTGATTGACACACATCAGTTTTAGGACTTGCCATTAATAATGTTGTTAATGATTTTATATCTAACCCTTCTGATGCCATTGCATATGTTGCAATAATTATTTTCTTATTCTCACTTTCTTTTAAATCTACTTCTTTCATTCCTCCTATATAATAACCAACTGAAGCAATATTTCTATGTTCAATTGCTTTAAATAAATAAGTAATAAGGGATTTATTATGAGCTAATATCATAATCTGTTGATCTGGATTATTTTCTAATTCATTTTGTAAAACCTTTATTATAAATTCTGATCTGTGATTAAAATTGCATAATTTTGAAATCATAGTACTGTAAAGAGGATTTCCTTTGTAATCATATTTAATTTCATTAAATTCTGGATCATCATGTTTATAATATACACCTTTAACTATTACATTATGTTCAGATGTATTGGTTTTTTCTTTATGTACTATATCTCCTAAAAACATCTTAAATACTTTACTTAATCCGTCTTTTCTTTGCATAGTCCCAGATAAACCAAGAGTATAATTGGTTATTGATTTCATCATACATCTACTAAAAACTTCTGCACCTAAATGGTGTGTCTCATCGTAAATTGACAGACCAAAACTATCAAATAAATTTTCTGGATATTCTTTTTGACTTAATGATTGTAACATACCTATAACAATATCTTTATCATCTATATCAATTATCTGTCCCTGTATTTTTCCTACTCTTGCGTTTGGTAAGAATTGTTGTATTCTTTCAATCCATTGGTTTAAGAGAAATGATTTATGAACAATAACTAATGTTTTCTTTTTTAGTTTAGAAATAATATATAAACCCATAACAGTTTTTCCTTTTCCTGGATCAACGTCTAATAATCCTCCTCCACTATCTTTAACAAAATTCATATATTTATTCACAATATTTATTTGATATTCTCTCAATTCACCTTCAAATGTTAAATCAATATTTTCTCCTAACGGTAATTTATTTTCACAAAAATCACCAAAATTATTCGTTCCAAAATATCTAGGAAGATAGAATTTTTGAGGTGATTCTCTATAAATTGGAAAGGGTTCTGGTTGTGCAGGAGATTTAGGCAAGTATGGTTTAACAGTTAATTCATTCCGAATATATATTTGTTCCTTATTAGTTAAATCTTTTTTATATATTGAATATCCTTTTTTTCCTAAGTAGCTCATCTTATTAATAAATATAAGTCTTTCTTTTTATTCAATTTTATTAAATATTTAGAAATTACCTCTTCTATTAAAAAAAAATATATAATAATATGTTATATGAGACCTTATGAGGATTTAATGAAAAAAAATAACTATCATCAATTATTTTTTGTAATCGTTCTTATTTGTTATATTATATTCAATGTACAAACACCTTATGCTATTGCTCCAATAGTCGATAGTATTTTCGGAAATATTATCGTTATAATTCTTGCATTTTTTATCTTAGTTCATTCTAATCCTATTTTAGGTATTATTTTTGTATTTGCTGCTTATGAATTTATTAGAAGATCTAGTGATAAAACTGGTACGTCTGCTATTAAAAGATACTTACCTAGTCAAATGAAAATGGATTCACATTTATCAGCATTTAATCAATTCCCTGTTACATTAGAAGAACAAATGGTTAAACAAATGGCTCCTTTAGTTGAAACTTCTGGCCCTAACCATTTACATTATAATCCTGCTACATCATATACTCATAATGCTATGAACGTTACTGATACTACATCTGTCATTTAAAAAAATATATTTATCTTTATTTAATTAATAAATATATTTAAGAAGTTGTTGCAACCGGAACTGAAGCACCACCCCCTTTCATTTTGCTAAAAATAAATTTTACTGCTTTTGATATAATAATTGCTATAATAATTGCCAATAAAATATATAAAAAGGGTTTGAATTTTTCCCAGTCTACATTTTCACTATTACTATCGGAGGAACTATCTGATGATTGGTTTACTAGTAATTCTCCATTCTCATTTACAGGTTGACAATCAATATATATTTGATCACGATTATTTAATCTTGAATTCGCACCATCTTTATTAAAAAATAAATAATTATTTCCAATTACAGAAGTTACATTTGTCGCCTCAATTATTTTTTGTAACTTATTTACTATATTACTAGAAATATTTAATGCATTTTTTAAATCAAAAACTACATACGAATAACTTCCATTACAAGGACTATAAGGTAATGTCCCTGTATAAGCAAAATAAGGTACTCTATTAGGAATAAAATTATCTAAATTAAAATTTCCTCCTGAATATGTCATTGATTCTTCACTATTTCCAATTCTTAATGATGCTTCTTCTAATAAACTGGTTAACTGTTCTGACCCTTTATCTGATTTCCCTCCTTCGCTAATGGGAATACTAGTTATTAAATTTTTTCCACTACCACCTTGAATAATTAATATTTCTCCAATAGCATTTACATCATTATATTTATGTAGCGATGGTTGATATATTCTTACTTCTGATACTGTATAAGTTTTATCATTATATTTAACTGGAGGTTCTGAATTCGGATTACTATAATTTAATGATAAATAACTTCCTTTATTGGTTATATTTGGTGTGTAAATACCATATTTATGATTAAAATCACATAGCAATGTACAAGGTCCTTGAATTTTATCTTTACTTATATTCATTGGAGCTGTTGCATTTTCACAATTAATAGTAGCCATATTAATATAACTTAATAAAATAAAAGTTATATAATACTTTTTCTTAAAGTATTATATAATGAATTTATCAAAACGTAGATTGAATAAAATAAAAGTAAGAAAAGAAAATTCTAGAAAAAGAAAGCATTTAAGAAAATATAAGAAAAAATTTGATAATTCAAAAAAGAGACATAAGAAAAATTCACATTTAAAAAATAAAACCTTAAAAGTTTACTTCGGTGGTGGTCCTAATGATAATTGTCAATATAAAAATATTCCATCAGTAGATAAATTTAACATTGTTAAAATTTTTTCTAACTATACTCATCAACAAAGAATTGATTTTTTAAATAAATATTATAATCCTATGCAAAATTTAGATTGTTTACAATTAGCTCATGATAATTTACTAGCTCTTTTACAAACATTCTATCGAAAAAATAAAGAGACAAGTAATAATGATTTAGTTGCATTAAAGGATGTATGGGAAGCTAATTTACCTGATCAGACTGATCTCACAGTAGAGCAAAGAAGAACTTTATCAATAAATTTAATTGATATTAAAGGTGAAACACCTACTCCAAGTAAACCAGCACAGCCAGATAATATCAGAAAGAATGAAAGTAAAAAAGAAAAAGATGAATTAGTTAAATTATGTAAATCTATACCTCCTATTAATGATAAAAAAGTTTATCAAGAAAATATTGATGCTATATCTAATGAAATTAAAGCTAAATCTACTAAATCCCTTATTGCTAAACCTACAAACTTAGTTAGAAAAATTGATAATATAGACTTATATGCTGTAGAAACAACTTCTGAAGGTGATTGTATGTACAGTTCTTTTATTTATGGTCTTTTATTAAAACAAATTGGAAAGTGGAATCAAATACCTGGATGGAAACCAGTTAAACTTGAAAATGAAGAAACTGGTAAGTGTAATTATTTGGGTAATTTAAGAAATGTATTAGCTGATTATATATGTAAAAATATGACACAATTAAATGATATTTTTGCGGATAAAGTATTACAACAAGCAATCCAAAGAATTTTAAATAAAGGGTGGGGAGAAGAAACTGAATTAAAAATACTGGCTAGAATGTTTAATGTCTGTTTAGCTGTTTTTAAAGGAAATGAGATTGGAAATTTAGAGAATATTAATAAAAATATTGGATTTTATAATAAAACAGGACAAGAGTTTACTAAAGATGCTGGAGAAGGTAAAATATCACGACAAGATATTCAAACAATATGTGGAAATAATGTCGTTTATATTATTGAATATGGTAATGTTCATTTCCAAAGTATTGTTCCTATTATAAACCCTACACCACCTCAAAATCCTGGTCCTCCTGAATATTCAAAACAATCCTCTACCAAAAATCCTTCAAACCCTAGTCCTAAACCCTCAACTATACCTAAGACTGGTTTACCTAATATTGATAGTTGCTCTTTTGACGGTATAAATAAAGAATTACCAGATACTGAAGAAGAAGCATTAAAAGTATTAGAGCAAATGGATTCTATAATACTTCATTGTCCAGATTTGAGTAATGAATCAAATCAAGATATTCTTAACGAAAAAATGAAGTTAATTGATTTTTTTCTTGAATATGCAGTTGCATTTGAACAAAAATTTGATAAAGAACCTGAAATAATATCAGCACATTGTAAAGATCTATTTAAAGATAATTATGATTATAAAACAGTTCCTGATACTGAAGCAGCTGCTTTAGATAAATTGTATAATTTATTCGAACTAGAACTTGGTGAAAAAAGTAAAAATACAAAATGTCAATCCGCTGTTATTACTGCTATAACTTTATATGAAAAAAAGGCGTTAGAAAAATATCCTGATTTATTCTCAACGTCTAATTCCGCTTCGAATACTATTGATCCTGATACTTTACTTCCTGATTGCAAAAAACTATTAGAAAATAATATGGATCCCGAATTAGTTCCTAATACTAAAGAAGGAGCTATCTTTAAAGAGAATGAATATAATGAGTTATTAGAAAAAGATCAAAATGATAATGCAGGTAAATGTAAAACTATTATAGAAGAAGCATTAACCAAATATAAATTAAACATGGAACAAATGTATCCTCGTGATGATCCAAATCTTTCTACCAACTCTACTTCTGGTGCAACAGGAGCTAATACTACTTCTGGTACAAACTCTACATCTAGTGCCACAAATAACGGAACTATCCCTAACACAATATCTAATGAAAAAATAGAAGAAATATTTAATAAGATACAACAAAATAATGAGTTATCTCAGTCAAAATTAATAAAATTTTTAACTAATAAGAATAACGATGATGCAAAAACTATAAGGAATGTAATTGGATTTGATGAACCATTAACTATGGTTGAAATTATCGAGACTAGAAATTTAGCAAATGAAACTAGCTGGTCTAAAAACGCGCAGATATTTAATTCATTAACTAAAAATTATAAACAAATGCAAAGTGGAGGTGGTGGGAAAAATGTTCAAAAAGGAGGATCAGGTGAAATGAATTTAGAAGATTTTACTAACTTTGTTAATTGTGGACAATATAGAGATAGATCTCAAAATACATTTGATTGTCAAAATGTTAATATTCCTGCAACTTCTGGAACTTCTGGAACTTCTGGAACTTCTGGAACTTCTGGAACTTCTGGAACTTCTGGAACTGTTCCAATGGCTACTGCTACTCCTGTAAATGATAAAAATATTACATTAGAAATAAATGAAAAGCAATATAGCAATGATATAAAAATGGTGACAGTTCATATGTTTGTTCCAAAAGAAAGTCAAGTTATTGTAAAAGATTATGCAAAAAATACAGAAGCAGAAATGATATCATCTTTACCAGATGGGTTACCTGCACCTGAACCTATACGTGGACTTCCATATTCATCACCGTCATCAACCAATTCTCAAACAGCACAAAACACTCCACCATCACCGTCATCAACCAATTTTCAAACAGCACCAAACTCTCCACCATCACCGTCATCAACCAATTTTCAAACAGCACAAAACTCTCCTCCATCGCCGTCAGCAACCAATTTTCAAACAGCACAAAACTCTCCAACACCACCGTCATCAGCCAATAGTCAAACAGCACAAAACTCTTCACCATCACCATCATCAACCAATTTTCAAACAGCACAAAACTCTTCAACACCACCAGTAGTTCCCGATCCTGATGCTACATCATCAGCCAATAGTCAAACAGCACAAAACTCTTCAACACCACCAGTAGTTCCCGGACCTGATACTACATCATCAGCCAATAGTCAAACAGCACAAAACTCTTCAACACCACCAGTAGTTCCCGATCCTGATACTACATCATCAGCTAATAGTCAAACAGCACAAAACTCTTCAACACCACCAGTAGTTCCCGGACCTGATACTACATCATCAGCTAATAGTCAAACAGCACAAAACTCTTCAACACCACCAGTAGTTCCCGGACCTGATACTACATCATCAGCCAATAGTCAAACAGCACAAAACTCTTCAACACCACCAGTAGTTCCTGGAAGAACATCTAGCGCAGCATCAAACGGAAATTTATCAGATATATTAGGTCCTGATAGCAGAACCTCTAGCGCAGCTTCAAATGAAAATTTATCAGATATATTAGGTCCTGATAGCAGAACCTCTAGCGCAGCATCAAATGGAAATTTATCAGATATATTAGGTCCTGATAGCAGAACCTCTAGCGCAGCTTCAAATGGAAATTATACATCTCCTATCGATACATCTAATTTAAATAATATAGATTAATAAAAAATTGATTACTTTTATTTTATAAATAATTAAATATAAAGATAAATAAAAGTAATCAATTATGGTTTTTAGATTTATAGTCTCATGTTATTTTTGGATATCAACATATTTATGTCCTAGTTATATTAGTGGAATTAAACATAAAAATAGCAATATGTCATATAAAGATGACGAAGATTTAATGAGAGAAATAGAAGCAAGCGACTATGATGATAGATATAAATATTATATGGACAATGAAGAAGAACAAATAAAACCACTTATTAGATCAAAATCAGAAATAGTTATCAAATATAAATGTGGTTATTGTAGCCGTCCTATTAATATCCCGCAATATATGTATCATGACAAAGTATTTTGTACAACTAGGTGTAGAAGTAATTTAATGATACAAGAAGAAAATTATTCAATAAAAGGACAATCTATTAGTTTTAGTCTTTAAATAAAAGGTATGTATTTCATTACAGCATTATCATAAAGGGTAACTTGAAAAGGTGCATCAATACCGTCTACATAAACAGTATCTCCATTAGAAATTTCATCACAACCATATTCATTTGTACAACTCTTAGATTTAAAAGAAACAGGTAACTTGATAGCATTATTTTTATCGCTCATAGTGTAGTATTGCCATTTATCTCTTGCAACAAATAAAGGTCTTCCCATTAAAGGAAGTAACATTTCTGGACCATTCATTCGTTTTAATAAACCAACTTGTCTATAATTTGTATCAATACTTTGTGTACCTATATTAATTGGTACACCCCCTCTAATATCAGTAGATTGGATATACCTTTCATCTCTAAGAGGAGCTGAGTATGGATTTAATAAAACATCTTGTTGAACATTAGAAAAAGAATAACTAGGTCTGGGAAATAAACCAGTTGTAGTAGGAATTGTGTTAGTTTTTTCACTTGATATGTTAATTTCATTAGTATTTTGTTTAGAATACATAAAATATATAATAATAATTAAAGCAAAAATTACAAAAATAAATGTAAAATTTTCAAAACATATAACTCCTGGAGGACATTTCGCCATACTATATAATATTACATGAAAATATTATATAATTTAAAAAAATCTTATTGTGAATTAGAATCTTCCTTTTTTCCAGTAAATTTAGACATCATATTTCCAATATTCTCTAAACCTGAAAGATCTAAATTGTTTAAGAATCCTTCAGCAGTTTTTAAAAAAGGTTCCATACTTTTAATATTATCCATCAACTCTTTTTGTTGATTTAATAATCCACTAGTTTGTTGAGTTAAACCTTCTATTCCTCCTTCTCCAATAGTAGTTTGTAAGTTTTCATATGCTTTTTCTAAAGTATTGGCGTAATCAATTCTATTTCCCTTTCCTTTAGTTTTTGATTGATTTTGTGGTTCCCCTTCAATTCCATCCATACCTTCGGTAGCTGCTGTTGTACCAGCATTTACACCAGCACTAGTGACATCCTGTCCAACCTTCTCTTTTTGTGCATCTTTATCTACTTTTTTAGCATCTTTATCCATTGATTTACCTATATTTTTTTTTCCTTCAATTGTTTCATCACTCATAGTTTCCATACCTTCTTTAGTAGTATAAATGACTTTTGGATTACGAGTTGTAGCAAAAATAGATGTTAATACGATTGAAATAATAAGAACTACGATCATATTTTTACTAAAGTAGGTAGATAAAAATCCAACTATTAAAAAGAATACTACAGCTTCCAGATTATTAGTAATTAAATATCCAAGAACATTTAATATTGCAACAACAAAAATAATGTATAGAACATTTTTATCATTTAATAATTTATCCATTTTTGGCATTTTAATTTTGGATTTCATTATATAGTATTACTAGAAAAAATTGATAATGAAAAAATAAAATTATTCAACTGTAAATTTAACATGGTTAATTCTAAATTTAAACTAGCATTAGTAATATTGTGGAATGAAAATATACACGGTCATTCTCCTGAAAATCAATATCCTGATAAAGAAATATTATCAAAATATTTTGTAAATGATTCTAGTATATCTATAAATGAATTTTATGACAAGGATAATTATAGATATATAGGAAGATATTTAAAAAGTATGGTAGATAGTATATCGGAAAAAATTAATAATAATATGCTAGATGACTATTATAGTAGTATTTTTATTAATCTATTGAATAAAAATATTATAGGTTTACAAATAATTCAACCAATTGAAATTGATGATTATAGTATGTGTATTATAAAAACACATTGGATACGATTAATACAACGAAGATGGAGAGAAATAAAAAAGAAAAGAATTAAAGCTAAGAAAAATATATTTAACCTTAGACATAGAGAAATATATGGAAAATTTCCACAATCATGTAATATTCCTTTTAAACTTGGAATCTAATTATTAATATTAAAAATCTTATTAAAATATCTATGGGTTCTATTATTTTCCTTTGAGTAACGAATATATATATCTATATTAAATACTAAAACAATGAAAAAAAGAACTAATTTAATAATTAAAGATGAAAAGTTATCTTTATTATAGTGATAAAATAACAATAATATAGTTGCAAATAAATTAAAAATATTAATAGCTAAATCTATAAAAAGTATTTTTTCTTTTAATGTAGAATATTTCCAACTTAAATAAAATGACGCTAAGAAAAATATTTGGATAATAAAATAAAATATTACATGAAAATTTTCGTGTTTTATTATTTTATTCATTTAAAATAATAAAAGATTATTAAATTATCGTTTACCCTTTCTTCTGGATTTTTTTCCTCTTCTTCTTCTCTTTCCTTTTCCTCTTCTTGATTTACCATAGGTGTAACCTCCTCTAGTTGCACCTCTCTTAGCTGCATTGACATATGAAGTTCCTGGAGATGGGGCTGCTGGTCCACCTGGAGGTCCTGGAGGTCCTGAAGGTCCACCTGGAGGTCCTGAAGCTCCAGCAGTATCTATAGCACCAGCAATGCTATCAATATCCTTTTTGAGTAAATTTAATTGACTTTCTAGGGCAGATGTATCACTCATGGCAGTAATACTAGCTTTTAACTTATTCAAAGTTGATTCTTGTCTATCATTAGCACTCTTAATTAATTCTTTGACTTGTGCTTTTGCTTGAGCACCTTGTCCTTTAATTTTATCAATATTTCCTTGAAGTGCTTGAACTTGTTTATTACAATCAGTTATAATATCTTTTAATTTCCCTTTATTTGCCATAAGGGCTTTAGAAGTAGACTCTACAGTAGCAACTAAATCTTGTAGGTCTGCCATTTTATTTAAAGTTGTTTGGTAATCATCATTTCCACTAGACATTATATATTTTACTTATAAAAAAATATATAGTTATCCTTTTCTAATTAAATTTGCTAAAGAGTTTCTACTTTTACGCAATGATTCTTGGACTTTTTGTATTTTTGGAAATATATCATCAATATTAGGAGTTTGTGTACTATCAATTTCAGTTAATTCCATCTCATCTTCTTGTATCATAGAGAGAATATCTAATAAATTAGTTTCTTGTTTTTTTAAATTGTCATTTATTTTTTTTAATTTCTCTCTACTACTCTTTGTTATAGTCTCCAATGTTCCTATTTTTTTTTCTCTTTCTTTTAATAAGTTGGTTATTTCTTCAATAGATTGATCACTCATCTATATTATTAGAAGAATTAATATCTATTGTGTTATTTTCTACTAAATCATCCATTTCACTTTTTAAAAATGATATTTCTTTCATAATTTCTCTCTGTTCTTGTTTTGATTCCTTTAATTTATTATCTGTTAGTTTTAAATCTACACTAATATCTTCTATATAATCATTTAATCTCTTTAAAAAAATAATTTGTTTTTCTTTTTGGTCAATAATATTTTTATTATAAGTATCATAATCTTTTGCGACTTCCTTTAATAAATTATTTTCTCTCATATTACCTTTTAATTGTTGTCTCTTTGCACATAAAACTCTTTTTCTATTTTCTAATTCTGCTTTTAATTGAAAAATTTTTTGGTCTCTCAAAGCTAAATCCATCTTATATATTTATTATACTTTTATTTTATATTTTTATCTTAATTATACTACATACCTACATGAAATATCATTAATAATATTTTAATTATATACTACATTGTGTAGGCAAAATGATATATTTAAAGGATATAAAAATCTAGACATATAATATTTAGGATGTCCAAATCTCAAACTGAAGTTTTATTACAAGAAGACGATAGTAGATATGTAATGTTTCCATTACAAGACCAAGACATATGGAAAATGTATAAAAAACAAGTAGATTGTTTTTGGCGTGCAGAGGAAATAGATTTAAGTAAAGATATGTCTCATTGGGAAAGCTTAACTAATGAGGAAAAGTATTTCGTAAGTCATATTTTGGCTTTTTTTGCGGCTAGCGATGGTATAGTATTGGAGAATCTAGCTTCTCGATTTATGGGAGAAGTTCAATTAAGTGAAGCAAGAGCATTTTATGGTTTTCAAATTGCTATGGAAAATATTCATAGTGAAACATATAGTTTACTTATTGATACATATATTAAAGATAGGGAAGAAAAAATGACCTTATTTAAAGCAATAGATAATTTTCCATGTATTAAAAAAAAAGCTGATTGGGCTATAAAGTGGATTCATGACAAACGAAGTTCTTTTGCTACTCGATTAATAGCGTTTGCATGTATTGAAGGTATTTTCTTTTCTGGGGCATTTTGTAGTATTTTTTGGTTAAAAAAGAGGGGTCTTATGCCTGGATTAACATTTTCAAATGAATTGATTTCCAGAGATGAGGCTCTTCATACTGAATTTGCAGTATTATTATATAGTAAATTAACTAAGAAGGTAAATAAAACACGTGTTTTGGAAATTATTAAAGAGGCGGTTGAAATTGAAAAAGAATTTATTAGTGAAGCTTTACCATGTAGATTAATTGGAATGAATAGCGATTTAATGTGTCAATATATTGAATTTGTAGCTGATCGTTTATCACTTCAATTAGGATATGATAAAATTTATAATAAATCAAATCCATTTGATTTTATGGATATGATAAGTATTGAAGGTAAAACAAATTTTTTTGAAAAACGTGTTTCTGAATATGCATTAGCCGAAAAAACGAAAACTGAAGATGTTTTTGATTTAAGTGATGATTTTTAAAAATATTATCTTCTTAACTAGGTTATTATTTAAGTGATTGATCAAATTTTAACGAGTCTTTTATTTCTTTAGTTATCTTCATATCTTTAAATTTGTAACAACTTTCTAATAATATAGATACTCTATCACAATAGTCGTCTTTTATTTTCCCGTCTTCACATTCATCCTTTAATATATTTTCATAATCTTTGCAAATATTTGAATACTTTGAATTATCCATACATATGTTACATAAATTATTATTTAAATAATAATTTAAATAATTATATAATGTCAAAACTAGCATTTGTCACTGGAATTACTGGACAAGATGGTTCGTACTTATCTGAATTACTTCTAGAAAAACGATACAAGGTTTATGGTATTGTAAGACGTACCTCATTGGTTTATACCTTTTCTAGATTAGAACACATTAGAGATAAATTAAATCTTGAATATGGAGATTTAACTGATGGATCATCTATAACAAATATAATACACAAGATAATAAACGAAAATACAGATTTTTCAGTATTAGAAATTTATAATTTAGCTGCCCAAAGTCATGTAAAAATTTCGTTTGATATTCCAGAATACACATCGTTAGTCGATGGAATAGGTACTTTGAAAATATTAGAAGCAATAAGAGTATTATCAAAAGATATTCAAGATAAAATAAAATTTTATCAAGCTGGTACAAGTGAAATGTATGGAGAAGTAATTGAAACTCCTCAAAAAGAAACAACGCCATTTAATCCTCAATCACCTTATGCATGTGCAAAAGTATATAGTCACTTTCTAGTTAAAAATTATAGGGAAGGATATGGATTATATGCTTGTAATGGTATTCTATTTAATCACGAATCTCCTAGAAGAGGAGCTAATTTTGTAACAGCTAAAATTATTAATGGTATTAAGGATATTGTGAAAGGCAAAATTCCTTTTTTACAATTAGGTAATATCCATAGTAAGAGAGATTGGGGGCATTCAAAAGATTATGTTGAAGGAATGTGGTTAATGTTACAACAAGAAAAACCTGATGATTATGTCTTAGCTACTGGTGTTACAACAACAGTTCAAGAATTTATTGAAAAGGCATTTAAGTCTGTAAATATAGAAATTGAATGGGAAGGAAAAGGAGAAGACGAATGTGCAATAAATAAAGTAGATGGAACAATACTAGTAGTAATCGATAAAAAATATTTTAGACCATGTGAAGTAGATTTATTATTAGGTGATCCCAGTAAAGCTAGAGAGAAATTAGGATGGAAATTAAATTACGATTTAGATGGATTAATAAAAGATATGTTTGAAAATGATTAATATTAATATTTAAAAATATAATTTTATAAATATTAATGTCTAATACAATTCATATTATGGGTGGTCTAGGAAATCAATTATTTCAAATTTTTACTTTAATATCTTATAGTTTAAAACATAAAAAACCGTTTCATTTTGAAGATGCTCCTGTTTCAAGGAAAGACAGACCTTTTTATTGGATTAATTTTCTACAAAGTTTAAAACCCTTTGTAAAACTAACTATAAATTTACCTATATATAGAGAACCCAATTTTCATTATAATGAATTACCCTTAATTAATAAGGAAGTTAAATTTTATGGTTATTATCAATCATACAAATATTTTGATTCAAATAAAGATCAAATAGAACGACTAATTAAATTGGAGGAACAACAAAATAATTTAAAAAATGATTATGATTTTACTAATATTATTTCTCTCCATTTTAGAGTTGGAGATTATATTAAATTGCAAAATCATCACCCTTTAATGCCAATTGACTATTACAATAAAACACTGCAAAATTTAATTAATACAACTAAACAAGATAATTGGAACATATTATACTTTTGTGAAGATAATGATATAATTTATGTAAATGAACAAATAAACTTTTTAAAAATACAATTTCCAAACTTAAGTTTTCAAAAAATCGATAGTAAATATAAAGATTGGGAGCAAATGTTAATCATGTCTTTATGTCAACATAATATAATAGCGAATAGTAGTTTTAGTTGGTGGGGAGCATATTTTAATAAAAATATAGAAAAAAAAGTTTATTATCCAGGTAAATGGTTTGGTCCAAATGCAAGCCATAATAATACTAAAGATTTATGTCCAGAACAATGGATAAAAATTAATATTTAAATTAATTTATTAAATATACTTAAAACTATTAATTATATTATTATAAAAATGAAAACATATTTTCAAATAGGTACCAACGACGGTAACGATAATTTTAGAGAATTATGTATTAAACATAAACCAGATATGATTGTGTTAGTTGAAGCAAATTCCAAACATTTAAATTCAATTCAGAATAATTATAAATCTTTTGTAAATGTTCATACAATCAATAAAGCCATTTATTATAATGATAATGAGGAAGTGGAATTATTTATTCCGGCAAAAGACGGTATTTATGGACAACCTGGTGGAGCGGGAAATCATACATATACAGATGGTAATTTTAGTTTATTGCCTATGAATGATTGGGGTGAAAAAAAAAATATGTGTAGTTTTAAAGCTACAACTATTAAATTTGATACTATTTGTGAACAATTAAATATAACAGATATTGAATATTTACAAATAGATACTGAAGGTTTTGATTCCGAAATTATTAAGATGATAGATTTAGATAAATATAATATTAAAAATATTCGTTATGAAAAATGGGGATTTTCAACCGAATGTTTTACCAAATATAATAGTGACGATAATTTAAATAATTATGGCATTGAAGGTATGAAATTAGTAGAGCAAAAATTAAAAAAATATAATTATAAACTGCGTGATATAATTGATAGAGATGGAAATGATATTATAGCTACTAAGTTATAAAGAAATATTAAATTTTAATAATTAATAAAATAATATTTTTTATTAATTATTGTTTTATATAAAAGGCATCACCCCAACCGAAATTGGATGCTATTTTGGTGGCTACTCTAGTAAAGCCAAATTTTTTTAGATATTCGTCTATTTCACCAACTAAATTACAATCTTTATACACATAATCTGTATTAATTTCAGTATAAATATAATCAACATGGGATAAATATTTTTCCATTGATTTCAAAGCTCTTAATTCTACACCTTGAATATCAAAATTCAAAAAATTTAAATGTTGAATAGGAATGTTATTTTCTTCAATAAGAGTATCTAATCTTTTAGTTTTTCCTTGAATATTTCCAGTAAATTTAACATGTGGATGGTGAATAGTATGTGTTCCAAACTCTAATAAAGATGAACTTTGTCCATTATTAGCAACATTAAAAGTTATCTCTTTATCATCTACCTCATCTATAATAGCCTGATATATATTAGGTATATTTTGAGCTTTCATTAATAATACTTTATGTTCCATAGCTTCCACCCAATATATTTGTTGAGGATTAATATTATATTTTACATAATCTTTTAATTCTTCACATTCATGTGCTCCAACATGTAATATACCCGAAATTTTTAAATTAAAACTTGACATTAATTTACTAAAAGGAATTAGCATATATATTTTTAAATGTTATATTTTTAAGTTAATATTTAAAAACAAACTATATAATTTTATTTAATTTTTCTAGGATCTCATTTTCTACCATTCTACTAAATTTGTGACTAGGACTTAAAATATAATTAGATTGTGGATGTAATCTATGTTTATAAACTAATCCATCTACTATGTAAACTTTATTATTATCATGAATCCAATCAGCAAATAATACATTAGAATCTAAACTATCTATTTTCATTCTTTCATAACTATATTTGTTCATTATAGATAAATATTTCTTAACTGGTAAAAAATAATTACAAGTATTTATTAAACATTTAAAATTATTATTTCCTGAAGTAAAATATTTTATATATTTTATTCTGTCAATATATTCCTTTTTAAATTGAGAGTAATTTAAGTTGGGGGATGCTAATTCAGAACTTCTTGTTCCAAATGTATAAGCCCACATTGGGGCGTAAATTAAATTTATGTCCCAATTTTCATATTGATATAATTTATCAATGTAAACTTTATCAATTATATTGTCAGAATCAATTAAACAGGCCCATTCATTTGAACATTTATTTAAAGTATTTAATTTATTATGATAACACCCGATATTTTCTGTATTTTCAAATAATTTAATTTTATTAGAATTATGTTGAAAAATTATTTCTTTTAATTTATTCAATTCATTATTATTGGATTTATCATCACATATTACTATTTCTGTTATTCGTTCATCATTTATTATATTTACTAATAAATCATTGATATACTTTGAATTATTGTAAAAAGGTATTGCTACCGAAATAAATCTATTATTCATTATAACAAATAATTAAAAATATTATTTAAGTAATAATTTTTGTTTTATATAATTATATGTACCTTCAAAGGTAAAGATTTCTCTTACTTCCTGTATTTTTTTTTGCATTTTTTCTATATTACAATTTTTTAATATATTTGGTAAGTTCATTATGTCCTTTTCCTCTATTATTACACTAAATTCATTCCAATTTAGTTCCTCCTTAAATGGAATAATCTTTTTATTTTCCCAAATATAAATAGGTATACTACCAGCTAATATAGCTTCATATATTCTAAAGGAAGTGTATCCATATCCTCTTGGTGCAAGTGTAAATATACTTTTATTTAAAATTTCTTTATACTGATTAAATCCTAATGAATCATAAAATTTAAAATTATCATATTTTTGTAATTCATTTTTCATTATAATTCTACATTTATGTGTATCATATCTTCCCATAAAAGAGCAATAAAGAGGCTTATTAATGTTTAAATTAGGAAATAATGGATAACAAATTAATGGAATTGAATAATTTGAAATCTCACCATGAAAAATATGTCTTTTTAAATTAAAAAATAGTTCTTCTCTGACCGATTCTTCTTTTTTGTTTAATCCTCCTCCCCCTGCACTAAATACTGTTAAATTGTTTATTGGTTCATCAATATAAATACCTGATGCGTATTGAACAATTGTAAAATATTTCTTATTTTTATTTAATTTGTTTAAATATTGTAATAATGTGTTTATATTCTCACCATAATTGTTTAAAACATAATAAGATGTCCAAAAAATTGGCAAATAAATATATTCCGTTATTATTGTATCTTTTTCTTTAATAAAAAATTCATAAAAAATTTCTTCCATATTTAATCCACTACTATAACCTGGATAATTTGATTTATAACTAGGTTGAAATATACTAGGTACATTTTCTATAATCATATTAAATAATTATATATATTAATTTTTAAATAATTATATATATTAATTTTTAAATATTATATGTTACTTTATTAGTATAATCAGGACCTCTATTTTTAATAAACTTATAATCTTCTGGAATAACTAAATCACTTATTATAATACCACACATTTTTTATTTTAATTCAAAAGTTATATTTAAATCATCATTAATCAATATATTATATCCTTCCTTTAATAATTTTTGTATTATTGTTTCTGTCTTATTATTTACATCTTTGTTTTTTAATTTTAAATCAAATTCTATACATAAATATTTTGGATATATTTTATCACATAACATATTTTCTAATACTTGTACTTCTGCTCCTTCTATATCTAATTTTAATAAATCTATCTTATTATGATTATATTTATTCATTATATTTTTAATAGTGTCTACTTCCACTACACTGTAATTATTTCCAAACATATTTGTTATTACTGATTGAGATACATTATTCGGATTATTTTGAAAAAAAAATTTCAATTGGTCTTTTTTATCCCATAATCCAATATTTTCATAACAAAATTTAGTCATATCAGGTTTTAAACTTTTAATATTATCATAATAATCATTTTGAATATTTCCTGTAAACATTTCATTATTTTTAAAATAATTTTTTACTTCTTCAAAATGGGTTATAGCTCTATTTGTTGGATCAATCAATAATATATTACATTTATATTTGTCATTTAATATCAAGTCAAATGACATATCCTCACCTACTCCTCCTGAATATATTATACTATTTTCATCCAACTTTATATCTTTTGGAATGAACCATCCTCCATAATTAGTTCCTAATTTAATTAAATTCATATTTGAATAATTTAATTTATTATTTTTAAGTATTAGTTACAATATTTATATCCTTTATTTTTAAATCGTTCTCCTTTTCCTCCTAGAGGGATTATTATATTCATTATAAGTATTTATTGATTATATATTTAAATATTTAAACATATATAAATATATACAAAATATGGCAACTATAGTAACATGTTATTATTTACTGGATAAATCAAAACATTCATCATCAGAATATAAAAAATGGATAAATAATTTAATTTCGAATTTAAAAAATGTTAATATTATTATTTTTACTTCTAATAAAGATAGATCACAAATAGATGATATAGTTAAAAAAAATAACTCAATTACATATCATATAATTGAAAAAGAGATTAAAGAATTAATAGTTAGCACAAAATATAGTGATATATGGGAAAATCAATATAAAATGGATCCGACACCTAACTGTGGAAGAGGAATAGATTGTTATAAAATATGGAATAATAAATTTTCATTTTTAAAGGAAGCAATTGAAATAAATCCATTTAATTCCGATAAATTTATATGGAATGATATAGGTAATGTAAGAAATAGTAATGTTTTTAAATATTTAAATGATTATCCATTAGAAAAAAATATTTCTAATGATAAATTAGATATAGTATTATTAAATAATTTCAATAATAATTCTCAATTATTTTTTCAAAATGATGTACATTTTTCAGGTTCGATGTTTGGTGGACATAAAAATGTAATATTACAATTAGAGAAATTATATTATATTTATTTTGAAATTTATATAAAAAAAAATAAATTTATCGGTTGTGATCAACAAATAATATCATCATTATATTTAAAAAATAAAGACAAATTTAATTGTATTATTCCACATAATTCCACAATAGATCCCTGGTTTTATATTTATCAATATTATTCTACTTAAATATAATGAATACTTAAAGATATTTATATGGTTATTATATTATAATGTCTATTGGTTTTTATTATAATTGTTTTAAAAACAAATTTGCAACTGAACAAATACTTATTCAAACACGAAAAATTTATCCTGAAAATCCTATTTTTTTAATGTCTGATAATGGTCATGATTTTAGCGATTTAGCTAATAAATATAATTGTAAATATTATTATTCAGAAATAAATATATTAGGAGGTAGAATATTTAATAATAAAAAGGTTCATTGTTTTACAAATGAAACATGTGCTAAAGAATTTTTAAAAATTATATCTTTGGCTATTAATTATTGTAATACAGAATATATAATTTTGTTAGAAGATGATGTATTCATACACAATAAATTATCCTATTTACCTATTCATTGTGGTGGTAATCCAAATAAAAATTATTATAAATATCAAATGAATAATGATGATGATACACCATTATTTAAAAAATATCCAAATATGAAATATAATTATTGGAATTTAGGTGGAGGATCTATTATTAAATGTGAAATTTTAAAAGATTGTATTAAAAATACCAATTTCGAAGAAATAAAAACTTTTGATAATATTTGTAAAACCCAATTACAATTATGGCATACCAATGATATACTTTTAAGTTATTTATTAATGATAAATGGGTTTACAACTGAAGTATGGACTAATACAACAAAATCAAATATATCTCATCCCGATAAAAGATTTTATAATAACAAATTAACTATAGAAGATGGAGTTTATAGAAAATAATTTAAATATAATTATTATTAATAATAAATATGAACAATATAATTACTCTTCCAAAATGGGAAACATATTGCAAAAATTTATGTAAGGAAAATAATAATTATATTTTAGGTAATATATTGAGTTTTAATGAAACCAATCTAGATCAATTTAACTTTCAACGATATGCTAATAAAACTATTATTTTATTAAATCCTGACTGTGATTTTCCTCCACCAAAAATATCAAATACTTATGAATTTGATTCAAAATATAATGGATTAACGAAAGACTATCACTTAATTGAATACAAAGATAAAATTGATTATAGAATTATTAAAATAATAGAAGAGTTTAATATAAAAATAGTATGTTATTCATCTTCTATTTTTCATAAATACGTGATTGTTATTCCTCTTGGTATAACATGGCAAGTTAACATACCAAAATCAGTATTTTCTTGTAATAATATTGAAAAAAAAATATTATGTTATGCAAATTTTGGAATACCAACTATTGAAAGATGGTTTGGAAATCCACGAAAAGATGCATATAATAAGATTAAAGATAAAGATTTTATATTTATTGAAAATACACGGCAAGATAATAGTATTAGAAAAATGAATAATAATTATAATAATTATTTTAATAAATTATTATATAGTAAGTTTTCAATATGTCCACGTGGTTGTGGAATAGATTCTTATAGAGTATATGATAGTATATTATGTAATTGTATACCTATTATGTTAAAAAATGATGATTATTATAAAAATTTTAAAAAATGGCCTATATTATTCATTGATGATTATAAAGATTTAACTGAAACATTTCTTAATAATATTAAATTAAATATTAATATATCAGAACTTGATATTAATAAATATCAAGATTATTTAATATAATAGTTAAATATATCTATATCATCTTTGTAGTAATTATTAAATTTATTAAATAATTCTTCATCAAAATAATTATCTATATTTTTATTATTAGGTGTGCCTTTTTCCTTATAATTATTTAATTTCCAATTTCCGCAACAAATATCTAATTTGTTATCATATATAGTTGAATTAGCTTCATTTTTTACACGCTAATTCTTTTATTGTTAAATCTTTAATTATTAAATTATTTTCTACATTATGTATTCCAAATAAATTTTTATTTACTATGATTGCTGGTATCCTTCCAAAATTACTTTGATATGTTATATATAATTTATTACATTTACATAATAATATAAAATCTAGAAAACACTTCTCCATATTATTTTTATTAGTTGATCTTTCGATATGAACTGGTGGTTCATCCAAATATATTAAATTATTTAATTTTTTTATATCTATTATCTTATTTAAATTTATATCACTGGTTATAAATATTTTTTTTTCTGATTCACGACTAATTATTCCTAATATCATATTTTTTATATTTTCTATATTAATTCCTAATGGAAAATGATCTCTCTGAGGACTATTCATTTGTTTACTTTCTTGATTCATAAATACATCTCCAAATCTCAATTGAATTCCTATTAACTCATTATTATTTATAATATTATCTATCTTATATTGAATGCTTTTATTGGGTTTTAATATTTGTTCAAATATTCTTTTAAATAAATGATGACTATAATCTTCATATTTTTGAATATTATCAAATTCATGAATAAATTGCCATATATTTTGATTTGTATTTATTATTAAATTATCACAATGAAAACTTTTTTTACTAAAAATATCTTTTAATTTATTTACCGAATGATTAACTATTTTTTCAGTTTTTCCGTGAATATTATATTTATAATAATCATATTTTTCATAATCAAAAAATTCATTTAATTTAAAATCATCCCATTTTATTAATAAATTACTATTTGTTTTATCACATAAACTTAAACATGATGCTATTCCCATTAATCTATCTCCAAAACCACCTGACAAAGTATTCGGCAATCCACATTCATATATAATATTTCTCATTAATGTAAAATATTATATATTATTGTTTAAATAATAATATATGATATTATTATATGTTATATTATTTTGTTTCTCTGGAACCAGTTTATTATAATATTATTTATTTAATAAATGTAATATTATGCAAGGATGTCTTTGTATATCCCCTATTACATTAAATAAATCTGGTTTTTTTTTCCATAAAATAGCTAATGCAAGTTGTTCATTATTTACATTATTTTTTTCTAACATCTCTTTTTCAAATATTTCCTCTATTTTCTTTTCTACTTTTAAAACAATATCTTTATAACCTCCAAACATCCCTCCTTTAAACAAATTATCCGCTTTCCATATAAAATTTTCATCTATATTATACCTTTGTAAATCATCCCTTTGTTGCACAATAAATTTATTTTTAGAATTGACTATTAAATTATTATTAAGACTGGGATAGGAATTCATTGGATTCATATTATAAAAAAACCTTGAAATACCTATATCCATCCAAAAAAAATAATTCGTATTATATGGATTCTCTTTAATTGCCCTATTTAACCATCCAAACTTTCCATATTGAATAATATTATATTCAGCCAATTTACATTCTACACGGTCAGGATAAGATATTCTCCTTTTATATTCTTCGCTATTCAATATGTCTTGCATCCTACTTTTATATTTATAAAAACTCGAATTTTCCAAAATATCTTCTTTTATTATTAATGGAAAATCTTTCGGCCTATTTTCCTCTATAAATTTTACAAATTTTTTTTCAGTTACCACATATAATTTACAATTTAATAACAATGTCTTTTTTATCCATTGTAAGTATTCCTCTATACTTCTTCCATCTCCCTTTTCCTTCCGATTGATATCAAAAAACGCTGTAACAATTGTCGTTTCCATTTACATATTATTTTTAATTATATTTAAATAATTTTTTAACAATTTATTCCAACCAAAATGTTCTTCCCCAAATTCTCGTATTTTCTCTCTTTGTTTTAATGCATTTTTTCTATTTTCTTCTATTTTTTCCTGAATATATAATAAATCATTTAATTTATTATTTGGAATGATTGTTATAAAATCATTAGATTCTAGATTCTTTCCTGATGTTTCATTTATTATAACTCCTAATCCAGATATTAATGCCTCTTTGACAACCAAAGGATCTGCTTCTCCTTCACTTAATAGTAATAAATTTCCATATTCAGTTAAATTTTTAAACACTTCATCCCTAGTCCATTGTCCTTTCCAGTTACTTAATCCTTGACCACCAGGCCCTATAAAATCAACATTTTTTAAATTCTCGTATTTTTTTTGACATTTCCTTTCTGTTATTTTACCCAAATAAATTGTTTTTTCTTTATTATTAGGATTTGTTGTAAAATTAAATTTATTTTTATCTATTCCATTTTCTAATTTATAAATTGTTGATTCATTACATCCATTTGCTTTCATAAACTTAATATCATCTTCCGCTAAAACTAAATTTAAACAATTATTTGGATTACTTACCATATATTTAAATATTGGTTCAAATCCATCTCTAATCATCATATCTTTGTTATTTATATACGGATAATGACTAGTTAATCCTATTTTTTTACACTTTAAAAAGGGAACTATATGATATAAACAATCATAATGTATATGTATAAAATCATAATTACCACTATTAATTTCTTTTATTAATTCTTGGCAATAATTACTATTTGTCTCCATTTGCTCTCTTGGATTACTTCTAAACTTATTTACAATTGATACATCTATATTTTGTTTTTTTAATTCACAATAATATTCCCAAATTAATATTTCCACAGCACCCCATCCTATTGGAGGTATAGTCATAATTCCAGGTCCAACTAAACATATTTTCATTTACATATTAAAATATATTTACTTTTAACTATTAATTATTGAAACATATTTATTTATAACATTATTCCAACTAAACTTCTCCATACCATATTTTCTTATTACTTCTCTATTTTTTATACTTGTCAATCTATTTTTTATTATTTCTTTTTTAACATATTCTATATCATCTAGTTTATTATTCGGTATAATTGTTATAAAATCTTTCGAATCTAAATTTGCAGCACTACACTCACTTATTACTACTCCTAATCCACATAATAAGGCTTCCTTTACTACCAATGGATCCGCTTCTCCATCAGATAATAGTATTAAATTCCCATAATCCGATAAATTCTTATATAATTTATCTTTATCCCACTCTCCCAGATAATTCTTATTAGAAGTATTAAATGTAGAATCATGATAGTTACCTACAAAATCTATTCCATTTATATTTTGATAAACATATTGTCGCTTCCTATTTTCTATTTTGGCCAAATAGATTGATTTTGATGTATTTATTGGATTTTCTTTAAAATCAAATACATCATCTCTCGCACCATTTTGCACAACATTTATTTTATTTTCCGGAAATCCATGTTTAATATATTTTTTTTTAATTTCTTCACTTATAGCATTTATATGAATTCTATCTCTATTTTCAATTACCTTTAAAAAAATATTTTTAAAATACCATTGTTGTTTATGTTCAAATCCATCTTGAGTTATATATGCATAATGTGATGTATAAAATATTTTTATATCTAACTTCAAAAAAGGAACTATAACAACATGATCATCGTACATAATATGTACGATTGTATAATTATTACTATTTATTTCTTGTATTACTTGATTTGAATTTTTATTATTTATTATTGTGACATCTATATTTTTCTTTTTTAAATTTATATAATAATCCCAAACTACAGATTCTACAGCACCCCAACCTGTTGGTGGAATTGGTTTATACCCAGGACCAACTAAACATATTTTCATTATTTATATTTAATTTTTATATTTAAATTCTAATATTTTAATACATCTTCATTTATTCGTTTAATTATTTTTTTTATTACACCTTTTTACATTTCAAACGCCGATTTTATATAAACAATAATAATTTATATAAAATTGAAATTTTTAACTTTAAATATTTAACTTATAAGATACATTTTTTTGCACAATATCACTATATCCTTCTCCTTGTCGAGTTAAATGTGGATTTAAACAATAACATGGAAACTTACTTTGAATAACAGTAGAATAAAAAACATCTACCTCTTTAGGATAATGAACCATATTATTTATGATATATTGCATAACTGATTTGTTAATAATATAACTACCAGTTGTTAACGTTCCTTGTACTCTATTTACATTTTCACTTTTTTTTTGCAATTGTGCACCTCTATGGTTACCTGCTAAATAAAAAAGTCCGAAATTTAAATTTTCTAATTGATTTTTCATAATGTTTATAACTTGATCAAACCTTATTCCATTTCCTATTTGAAATTCTGTATCATCCTCTAATATTAATACATTCTCATATTTTCTATCTATACATATCTTTATTATTTCCAAATGACTTAACATACATCCCAATGCTCCGATTTTATATTTATTTTGGTCTCCACCAGATCTTTTAAACCATTCTGGTATTGGATTTAAAAAATTAGGATTCCATTTATCCACCATTTCTTTTGTTGGTCTGATAGCTTTAAATAATTCATAATTATTTAATCCAACTCTTTCTAATTCTTGTATAATTTTTTTTTTCCTATCTGTTCTATGTTCTAGATTTATTATAAAAATTTTATCTAGCTTCATTATAATTTAAATATAAAATATTGTTTTTATATTTAAATTATTATCTTTTTAATATCATGTTTCTCATTGATCCTATGGTAATATTATTACTACCATGTCTCTCTTGATGTGTTAATCTTATTTTATTTGAATTTGGGTTTGATATATCATGGCTCTCATATTTTTGAGCATTTGCATTAGTCTCTGTTTCAAAATTCCGCACATTTATAAATTCTCCTGATTCTTCAAATATTAAATTTTTTATAGAATTTAATCCATGATGGTAGTCTTTATTTAAAAAACCTGCTATTTCTTTTTTATTTATCATTTTTGTTATCCCATCGGTAAATTGTAATATTGTCCTCGCTCCTAATTTAAAAAAATTGCTCCTATCTATTCTTAATCCATTTTTTAATACTCTTTCTTGTATCATATTATCTTCCATTGACCAACCCCACATATTAGGGAAACCATTTATTCTCTCAAAATCCTTTCCTTTTATAGAAAAAATTCCTCCTAACGCAAATTCATAACCATAATAATGTTTTATTATTCCGTCCTGCGTTTCATAATTTAATATATTTTTTTTATATGGCATTGTATCAACATCATGAAATATAAAAGTTATATTCTTGTAGTTATTGGGATATTTTTTTTTCATTGCTAAAAAGCCTATATTTTTTATTGCTCCTCTATTAAATGGTCTTAAATCTAACTGATGAGAAAAATATATTTCATAATCCTCTTTATTATAATCTTCCATGATATACTCCATGTATTTTGTAAAAAATAATTTATGTTCTCTCCTATCCCTATAAGGTACTATAAAAATTAATTTTGGTATCATATGAATATATCTTTATTTTTATTTTTTTATTTTAAACATATTTATCTATAATTGCTTTTGGAATTAATTTTTCTTGAATTACTTCTAATTTTTTATAACATTTATTAATTGTTACTTCACTTATTTCACTTATTTTATTTACATCTTTTTTGGATATATTTAATTTACATAGTTGTGCTATAAAATAAACTATTCCTGCTGCTATACTATGAGGAGTATTTTCTGGTATCATATTATTCTTTTGAATTCTTAGGGCTATAAATTTACAACATTTTGTTAATTCTTGATTTATATTCAATTTACTACAATATCTTTCAATAAAATCTTCTGGTTTTGTTCTACATAATGATGTCTTATCATTATTCGTCATCTCTGATTCTATCTCATTTAATATTGTTGTAGCATTTTTACAACCTTTTGTTGCACTTGTATTATCTAGTGTAAATATTGTAGCTATCTCTTTCGCGGTTCTAGGACAGTCATTTGTTCTACAAGAAATATAAATTGAAGCTGCAATTATTCCATCTCTATTTAAACCTCTAAATGTCTTATGTTCTGATATTTTTTTATGATATCTTAATGCTTCATCTATAATTATTTTTGGAATACCGGCATTATGAGCTATTATAGTTATACGTTGAAATTCATCATATTGTGATTTTTCTTTATATGGCATAGATTGCCATTCTGTATATCGCCTTATTTTTCTCATTTCATATGAAGTTGCACCACTACATATGACTTTACATCCATACGAAGATTCTTTTAATAATGGATTTACTGGCATACCACATCTAGTAGGATCATTATTATTTGAATCTTCTGCTCCATAATAACGCCATTCTGCTGATTGATCTACCATATCTTTATAAATTATACTACATTTAGGATTACAACATGCTAAAAACCCATCTTCAGTTAATCTTACACTCGATTTACATAAATCACAATTTTCTCTTTGACCTTCTTTTCTAAATAAGCATTCTATTGGTTCTTCATTTTTAAAATTATTCTCTATTTGACTCCATAATTCTTTCTTTGATTTATTAGATTTCTTTTTCTTTGTAAGCCGTTCTGTCATTATAATACTGAATATTTTGTTAATTTGTTTTTAATTCAATTTTATTTAATATTTACCTAAAATATATGGGAGCCAATCAATCCACACCTGAAATGCCAAAACAAAAAACATTATCATCTACTATAGACTATCTTGCAGCTAATTACATATTAACCAGTAATTTTCAAGATTTACAAAATTTAACTGATCCCCAATATTGTAAAAATTTAGTTATTTTAACATCTGATGTTATTCAAAGATATCTTTCACAACAGGAAATTCAATTTCTTAAGCAGAGAATGGAGGGATCAATTGAAAAAAATGAAATGACAAAAGAAAAAATTGCTTATTTTAATAAAAATAATATTGACAAACTTGATGTTAAAAGTGACCTTAAAAAAAAAAGAATGTGTATAGCTATAGCTAAATATTATGTCAAAATATTTCATGTTTTTAATGCTATAGCACACACTATCAATCCTGTTTATACTTGGAAGGATAAATTCGGATCTACTGTATCTGTTGATTATGAACATAAAAATCAAATTCCTAAAGATGCAAGTCCTACTATATCTAAAGTTAACTTATGTAGCTCTCGAATAAATGCACTTATGCAAGACAAAGCGGTTTTAAATGATTTAAAAAATCCTACTAATAATATTGTTGAATTTAAATCTCAATTCTGTGATCTTAATGTTAACAAAGATGGTAGTCCTAAATTATTATCTAAAGAACCAGGTATTCCCGAATTACAAACTTTATATTATGATGTATATGATTATAATACTGGTAAATTTACCACTATGTCACCAGACATGCTTAAACAATACCAATCTGATCTTAAATCATTTTACACATTATTTACTGGACAAAAAAAAATACCTGATAGTATTAAAAACTTTGGAGATATCCCTCTAAGAGATTATAATAAAGCAGGCCCTTGTAAAAAACCTGATGGAGCATTTAGAAAATCCTATAAAGGTACACTTAAAGAAAATTTGTTTTTACAATACGCTCAAAATGTACAGACTATGATTACCAATACTGAAACTAACCAAAAAGCTTTATTAGGAATTATTGATCAGTTATTTGTTTTTATTAAAGATCCTGCAGATCCTAATAAAAAATTAATTGTTATTAATCCTAAACTTGATGATAAATTATTATCTAAATTAGTATCTGATACCCGCACTATTATTATTAAATTATATTCTACATGCGAACAAGATTTCTTTAAAGGACTTCAAATATTTGAAGCATTAGTAGAAAAACAAATACTTGATACTTCTACTGCTCAAATTAAAAAATTACAGGAAAATGTAGAGGAAACTATTTCAATTGAAGGTACTCCTCCTACATTACCTCCCTCTTCATCTACTCCTCCCTATGTACCTCCTCCTCCCGTAGGTTCAAGTGGTACTGGTAGTGGTCCTACTACTCCTGTTGGTGGTCCTGCTGGTGGTCCTACTACTCCTGTTGGTGGTCCTGCTGGTGGTCCTACTACTCCTGTTGGTGCTCCTGCTGGTGGTCCTACTACTCCTGTAGGTGGTCCTGCTGGTGGTCCTTCT
>Ga0206682_10000384_pt1 | contig 48197 bp, 41 predicted proteins | sample M240m12015metaG_FD_155444 | JGI IMG/M metagenome (GOLD analysis project Ga0206682, IMG submission 155444) | Ammonia-oxidizing marine archaeal communities from Monterey Bay, California, United States - M2 40m 12015 | ecosystem: Environmental > Aquatic > Marine > Intertidal zone | place: USA... | reverse complement strand
TGCGCTGTTGGGCGCGAAAACAGGGTCATGGACAAGCTGCCAGCAGTAAACGCAATGGGCGGTACTTCGCTGGTATTGGGCGTGATACCCAGAATATCCTCAACTGAAATATTGAGTTCTTCGGCAACGATCTGGGCGAGTCCAGTGTTGACGTTCTGACCCATCTCCATCCGCGGAAGAAACATCAGACATTTGCCATCAGACTTGATTTGCACCCAACTGGCGCCAGATTGAGGGTTTGGAAAAATAATACTTGGCCCGTGAGCAATGGCGCGTTCGCGCAGCAAGTAAAGGGCAGTTACGCCACCTGCTGTCCAGCCAGTAGCCATGAGAAAGTTTCGTCGAGTCAACTTAGCCATTAGGTTGCTTCTCGCATTGTTTGCGCGGCGCTGCGAATGGCTTTTTTGATGCGGTCATAAGTACCGCGACGGCTTAGATGGCCACTCATAGATCTGACAATTTCGACTTCACTGGGGTCGGGTTGCTCATTCAGCAATGCCAGCGCCTGCATTAGTTGTCCTGACTGGCAGTAGCCGCATTGCGGTACGCTCTCTTCAATCCATGCTTGCTGCAGCGGATGCAATTCGCCATCAGCGCTGGCGAGGCCCTCAATGTTCAGCACATCTTTGTTTTGTGCTGCGCCGACCGGGGTGACGCAACTGGCGACGGGTTGACCGTCTATATGCACAGTGCGCGCGCCGTATCGACCATTGCCGCAGCGATAGCGAGATCCTGGCAAATTTGAGAATTCGCGCAATCCGGATAAGAGTGTTTCATTATGCCAACCGGCTGCCACACCTCGTTTTACGCCATTTACTCTCATCCTCACAGCATGCCCCTCAGATATCGTCGTCGAAACGTTAATCGAGACGGTTCGTATTGTCTACGTTTTTTGGCCAGGGCTGGGGACGTGCTGGCGTGAGAGGTTCCTCGAGTGTTTTGACTAGCTGTTTGGGCGGAAAACTTGGCGCACAAGTTTTTTGATATATGCCTTATCCACGGTTTCAAAACGAATGAGCACCTTGTACCAAACGGCACCAAAGAGTTCGTCAATGGCCACATCTATATCTACATCTGGCGAAAATGCGCCATGTGCTTGAGCGTGCTTAAACGCCTGCATAATGGAATTAATCCTTGGCAGGTAAACGGCGTCAGCCATACGTTGATAAAGTTGCGAGTCGCGGTGAGCCTCTGCAAGCACGCATATCGCCGCTTGGCGACAATCTGTGCGGCCTATTTGGCTGCCAAAAGCAAAGAGCGTATTCTCTAGGTATGCTTCAAGGGGTAACTGTTCATCATACTCAGCCAATGGGGGTAGCAGTCGGTCACTCCATACTTCGAGCACCAAGTCTGCTTTGGAAGCCCACCATCGATAAATAGTCTGTTTGCCGACGCCCGCTTGGCTAGCGACTTTTTCAATTGAAAAATCAACATAGCCCGATGATCCCAGTAACTTTACCGTGGCCTCTAAAATCGCCTCATGGGATTTTGAATTGCGTCGTGACTTGTCTGGTTTCACGCTCATTTAGACACCTATATTTCCCTCAGAATTTCTCACAGATTCTTTCTTAGAGTTTTTCATAATAACTTGCATTGGTAACCTGCACTTGCAGCTGCGCTATTAGCAGCGGTTAAAGTGTTGCATCAAAAAATAGTAAAGCAGCGCATTCTACTTTGGATTGCTTGAAACTTCGCCTAGCAGCCTAAGTTGTCCCGGAGCATAAAACTTTTTTAGTCGTTAAAGAATGCATGAGCTAGACAAGGCGCTCGTATAATTTTTAGTCAAGGTAGGTTCGAGGTTTTATCCGATGCTATAACTGGGTCTATCTTGGTCGCACTATCTAACAAATGTGCGCAGCCCAGAACTGTTTGCGTCGCGGGTAGGCAGGCGCAAAGAAAAAGTGGTCATCGCAGCGGTAGAGAAGCTTAAACTGTTAGAACCAGTATGTTCACAGAGTAGATTAAAAAAAGAGCCGACCACAGCTTGAATAGGCCGGGCATACTGATGACGAATATCATTAACAGAATTCCGATAGAGGGAACGATCAAGGACGGCAGAACTGGATACCCAGATAAAACTATATTCAGGTAAGGTCCAACGAAAAAATATAACAACATGGAAAGCGCTGACAGCCGACCAAACTGCTGGCTCTCATCAAGCATATCCAAAGCGGCTTCGCCCGGTTCACTCAGCGCCATTTCAGCCGCTCCGTAGAGACAAGAGCAACCAAAAACTAAAACAATGAAGTCAATAAACTGCCATTGTTCAATGACCCGCAGGCCCCATCCCACCCACCAAAGTTGCAGGACATACAACATAATGCAGAAGGCCCAAATGGCGGATGACCAGTGAAAACTGATTCTATCTTTGGCTCGGATAAGCATTGCAGCGTTGTGCAGTAATCTCGTAATGGCCAAGCCCAAAATGATAGATACGGATATAAAAATGTACTCATGTTGGGTCATTCGGTGTTCCCTTTAGCGCAATGAAAGCTACGCAGGCTGTGGCCATCTCGTAGATGAGTGCGCCATAAGTATAAGCAGTAAGTATTTGGTCGGTCATTAGCAACGATGCTAACCGCGCCATAGCTAAACTGCCGATGGCCAAAAACAATACGATCAAGCCTGACCGATAAAACTCCGGTTTCAAAAAAGCCAGCAAGAAAAACACGCCCAGGCCTGTCTGCAGTCCACCATACATTGCGCCGACTTCTGCGAACGCATCGCCATTGCTGATGATCAAGCCGGCAAAAGCTGCAGGGGTAGCGGGCGAGATTAAGCACACCGCGCCATAAGAAATTAAAATGAGAGCGGAGACGCCGAGAATAGCCTTACCTAACATCATTTTGTCCTTGCCTAGATTTCGGTTCGGGTAGGATACAGGTATTAGGCGTGACAAGTGATCGGCTTGAAGAGGGAAATGGCGTTGCTTGATGATCTCTTTGGACGGTGCCAGTATACGTAGTGCGAAGATTTTTATGTTTGCCGTAGCTTATAGCCGCCCAGCTCCGTGAGCTTGCAACAACATTTGAAATTAAAAGGGGAGGTAATATGGCCTACGTAGAAAACCGAACAATTCACGATGCGGATGCTCATGTTATGGAGTTCCCGGAAAAGATTGTTGAATATATATCAGAAAAATTTAAGTCAGATTTTCAGCCGCATATCAGAAGCCGCGATCAAAACTGGGTGGACGAAACAACAGCACTGCATGACGATCCAGAGTTTAAGGCCGGGGCTGAAGCAGAGATTATGACAAGACGCGGGCACGAGGCCCTTGGCGCGTTTCGCAAGGAAGATCGTGCCAAAACATTGGACTACCTAGGCTTTGCTAGCCAATTAATGTTCACCTCGGACGCTCTAGATAATTATGGCTTAGAAACAGGCCAAAGTAATGCCTTGGCCTGTGAAGTGGCGCGTGCGCACAATCGTATGATGGCGGATTTTTGCAGTGTCGATAAACGCTTGCTGGCCACGGGCTATGTGCCACTGGTGGATATTGCGCAAGCGCCTAAGATTGCCAAAGAAGCGCTGGAAATGGGTTGTAAGGGTTTGGTCATTCCGTCGCGTTGCCCTCCGGGCCACAGCCCCAGTCACATTGGTTTAGAACCTTTATGGTCGCTGGCGGAAGAAGCAGGTGTCCCCATTCTGTTTCACGTGGGCGGCGAGCATAAGATGAACCCGGACTACCATGAAACAGGCCAAGGCCCTGTGTTGGATTTCCATGGGGGTGCTGAGAATTTCACCTCAACAAGTTACATGACGATTCCTTTGGCCCTTTGGCAAACACTGTCTGTTTTAATTGTCGACGGTGTATTTGACCGCCATGAAAAGCTTAAGTTTGGTGCCATTGAACTGGGCGCGAGCTGGGTGCCCGGTTGGATGCGCTACCTAGATTCTGGTGCAGAAGCGTTTAAGAAAGGCGAAGACCGGTTAAAAAATCTCTCGGCTAAACCCAGTGAAATTGCCCAGCGCCAATTCCGTGTAACGCCTTACCCTCACGAGCCAACAGATTGGATTATTGAGAATACAGGCCCAGACGTTTGCTTGTTCTCCTCTGATTTCCCCCACGTTGAGGGCGGGCGCAATCCGCTGAAGCGGTTCGAGACGGCTTTAGCCAATACGTCTTTCGAAAAGAAACAGCGTTTTTACCGAGACAACTTTATTGACTTGATGGGTGCGGGATTAGATGCATCGCTGCACGGTCAGCCTTATAGCGAGTAGGGCGATTCGACAGAACAAAGCGGTTAAGGTTTTATTGTTTGGCGTTTAGTTGTCCTACTAAACGAGAGGCTAAATTTTTTGGAGGGTGTTGATCATGTCTGCAACAATTACGGGACGGTGGTGTCGGCCAAAAAATACCTCAGCGGATGAGAAGGGAGGGATTCATGACGATGACACCGCTCAAGGCTTGGGCTTTGAAGGCGGCACCATCGCCGGCTCCATTCATATGGAACAATTTCCACCCATGCTGGTGGATTACTTTGGTGATGTCTGGTGGTCCAATGGCGGCATCTCTTTGTACTTTAAAGCGGCCACAATTGATCACGAGCCAGTGCGTTGCCTGCTTGAGCCTATTAGTGAAATTAAAGCGCGTATCTGGATGGAAAACGAAGCGGGCGCTGTTGTCATGGAAGGCTCGGCATCGTTAGGCGATGACGAAGATTCGGAAGTGAGTAGGCGTATTGCCGCCAACCGACAAGCCAGTGATCTGCGCATGATGGCTGACGTGGTCATTGGCGCGCCGTCGCCGCAAGGTACAGTGCGTGTCACTGAGGAAAGTATTGATACACGGCTAGCGGTGATTACACAATCCATGGACTGTTATGCAGATACCACGCTCGGTGGCAGAGTTGTCCCAATGGCAGAGTGCATCCATTCTTTTAGAGGGGTGGAGGAGGATATTATTCCTATCCGCGGGCCTTATGTTGGGCTGTTTGGGGCAATCGAGGTCCAGTACTTGGGCGCGCCGGTTGTATCAGGACACGACTACACGGTACACGGACATGTTGTTGCGCTTTCTGATAGCCCGAAGACTGAAATTGTTTGGTACACCGCGTGGCTGAGTGACCCAGTGTCTGGTAAAAAAGTGGCGCGCATGACTAAGATGGACAGGCTAATGAAAGATGCCTCGCCGCTTTGGACTCAGGCTTAGTTCTCAGCTCTCAGTCCTAGTTCTTAGACTTTGGTTTTTGCGACGCTCGCACTAGGTCGATTTGTTGTTCTATTTTGAGCAGTTTTTTTGTCACTTTTTTGCGCCCGCTATGCGTTCAATACCCGACAAAATATAGCGCACAGCAAGTTCAATGGTCTCGTCGCGATCTAGGCCTGCCTGGGCTGTAAGTTCTGCTGCGGCAATAGAAGCCCCAGATGACATATGAATAACTAATTGCGCTTGGTGCTGATCCAACTGGTATTGCGTAGCGGCCATGTCCACCAGAAAACGCGCGCTGCGCCGCCGGTGCTTATCTTGTTGGTCGTTTATGGCGTGTGCAATCTCGGGTTGCGAAAGCAGTAGCGGTAGGATGTTCCCCGGTGCTTGATGGTCAAAATTACTGGTCACAGAAATGCGCACAATGTCTTCAAAAGTCTTTGCTTCCAGCGCCGCAGCATTGGAGGCGTCAACAAAATTGCGGTACTCGCGTTGCAGTAGTGCTTGCAGCAATGCCGGGCGGTTTGCAAAATAGTTGTAGACCAGTGGCGCGGAGACCCCTGCAAGCTTCGCCAACCCTTCCATGGTGAATGCCTGCAAACCCTGATCAAGGACCATACAACTGGCGGTATCAAGCAATTGATCATGCCGAGCTTGGGGCGAGAGCCTTGTTCTTATTTTCGTTTTCGTTTGGGTTGGGCTTTGTGTCATGGGGTGAGTCTATCTTTAATATTGACAGTCATAAATAGCGGGTTTATTTTAGGCGGTCTAAAATAAGCCATTTGGACAGTCATCATGAAAAGCTACGCCCAGCACCGCCGTATTATTGACGCAGACTCGCACCTAATGGAGCTGGACGATTTTCTACACAACGCGGCGCGCCCAGAGCACCTCGATTTTGTGCCCTCTATGCATGACCAAAAGAGCTTGCCGGTTCACAAAGAAGGCTTGGAGAAAGGTCGTGCCCTGCTTGCGCGTAGGCAACAAGAGCCTGAAACAATGGCCAAGTTTGAAGCTTCAATGATGGATAACACCAAGAGCGGTTGGTCTCGTATAGGTGCTTTCGACCCGCAAGAGCGCTCCCACACGCTAGATTTGCTTGGCTTCGAGCAGCAGATGGTGCTGCCTACTTACACGTTGCACCAAACGCTCCACGCCGCAACGAATGAGGCCTTGGCTGCAACGGCCATGACGCTGAATAAAGCCATGGCCGATTTTTGTGACCATGACTCGCGCCTAAAAAGTATTGGTTATCTGCCAATGAACCTTGGGCCAGAGGTGGCGAAGCAAATTTTAGAACAAGGTTTTGCAGACGGCTGTTACACTTTTTTAGTGCCGACCAATGAGCCATCTGCAGAGCAACGTTCATACACGCATCCAGACTTTGATCCTATTTGGGCCGGTTTTGCAGAGCAGGGTGTACCCGTGGCGTTGCACACGGCTGCAAATGGCGATTACAACGCGGTATCGCCTAGTTTCAGAAACAACGGGAGGACGCCGATTGCGCTGGGCGGTGATGCGCCATTTGGCGAACTTGGGCTACTGAATATTGGCGCCAGTGCGCAATTGTTTTTGTCGGCAATGATCTTTGACGAGGTATTTGCTCGCCATCCAAATCTACGGGTACTCAGCATGGAACACGGCGCATCTTGGGTGCCAGGTTGGTTGCAGCAAATGGATTTCACGGCAAATACGTTTAAGCATTTTCGTAAGTTTGTTGAGAAACCGTCTGAAACTGCCAAACGCCACCTTAAGTTTTCACCGTTCTCAGGGGAGCCTGTGGGCTGGATCATAGACAGTATTGGTCCCGACATGTTGGTGTTTGCATCAGATTACCCGCACCCAGAAGGTACAGCTGATCCCATCAAAAGGTTTGAGCGCAGCATGCCCAACTGCGATCAAGAGGTAATGGACAAATTCTACTACGGCAATATGTTGGAGCTGATGGGTGGCGCGTAAGCGCCCCGCACATCGACTTTTCTTAGCTTAGCAGATCAGTGGGCTAGGTCTGTTCCTCGACGGCGCGCCAAGCGGCGTCGAAAGCTGCATCCATGAGGGCTAATGCCTCGGAATCTGAATTAGCGATTGAAATACGTCCAAACTGCGCCCGTCCAATCTCGTGAGGTGCTTGGCCTTTCTTCCACTCGGGGTCATCTAAGGCGAGGTAGGGGTAGGCGTAGCCATGAGGAATACGGTTTACCATGACGGCGAGAATGTCTTTTTCGTGGTCAAACCCTTGTGCCCCCATGAGTGCCTGTAGTTGGCTGCGAATTTGCGCTTCATAACTGGCAAAGGGCGTGGTGTAAATTTTATGTCGTCCTAGACGCAGCTGTTCGCGCCCAGTTAGGTTGCCCTTGGGGCCGGTCATCGGTGAATGCATCAAACACAACACCATGGGGTCATCTGGTCCACGCGGGGGTTCGTAACCACCCACTGTCATAGTTGGGGCGCAGCTCACCCATTGAAATGTATCGTAGGGGCATTGGAAAAAGGTAGCGCCTAACTTTGCAAATGCGTGCCCATTTTCTAGCAGCACGCTGGCGTAAACGAAGGGCGTTTTCACACCGTAATTTAGGCCCTCTTTCTGGCGCTCAGGCATTTCCGGGCAGAGGTGGGGTATGAGGTTGTTGTAGCAGGCCAAGACGCAGCTATTAGCCGTGACCCGAAGTGCCTTGCCCCCACTGACATAGTCCACTTCCACCCGTTTTTTCTCAACTTCGCGCACGCCAACCACAGTGCTATTAAGCCGCATTCGAGTGCTGCGCCCGTTTATGTCTAATTCGGAGTAGTCAAAGTGGGCGATAGCGACGTCTTCCGGACCCTGCATAGTTGGCGCAACTTCGGGGATAAGTTTCTGCGTGAGCAGTCTAGCGATAGAGGCATTGCCATCAGGGAACATGCGCACCTGTATAATGCTGTCGAGAATAGAGCCGCCTAACGAGGCCAAAGTCTTGCCAACCCAACCCATTGAATTTATACCGCTGGCGACGTTGCTGATTGCTTCTGCTACTGTGAGTTGCCACCCAGAAACCCCGCCCATATGAACAATAACGGCATTCAAAATGGGGAGGGTTGATTCCTCAAGACCTACCTTTTCCAAGAGGAATTGGTTGTAGCTGACGGTGTTTATATACCGCCATTTCTCGTTTAGGGACAAGCCTGCTAGGAAGTCTTGGCTGCCGCCGAAAAAAGCAATGAGCTTATCTTGTTCACTCCTAGCAATGGGCAGTTTGCGAACTGTGGAGGCATAGCCTTCACCGCCGAACATCGCCGCGAACCAGTTACCACCGATGACCACGTGGCCGTTCGCGCCGGGCAGCGCAATGCCATTGTCTGCATCAAACTTACCGGCCAGCACCATATCAGCCGGCGTTTGTTGGTCCATGGCGGCGATAAAATCCTCATCTATGCCTATGTCATTCATCAGCTGGGCAGCTGTTTTGCTGTAATCATTTGGCGCTTCCAGATTCTGAGCGCCCCCTAAGCAGAGCATCATTCTGCCGTTGTGGTGAAATTCATTGCGCTTTGCGTGGCCGCCAAAGTCATCGTGATTATCAAGCAGCAGTATGCGTACGTCAGGCCCCATTTTTTTGCGGTAATACCACGCGGTCGCCAAGCCACTCATACCCGCGCCGACAACCACTAAGTCATAGTGCTCATCTAGAGGCTGGTATCGCGCGGGTTTTTCGCCGCGCCAAGCCAGTGCATGGGCGACCTCGAAAGAGCCTTCATGACTGCCACGCATGCCGGTGAGGGTTGGCGGATAGTAAGTAGAAGGGGAGAGTGAGTTAGGCGCTGGGCTTGAGCCGTTTGGCGCTGCGGCTAACGCTTTTACGTCGGTGCCAAAACCTTGCAGAAACAGACCACTGCCACCGATGGCCACGCCATTCAAAAAATCTCTACGGCCTATTTTTGTCGCCATTGTTATCTCCAAACACTTCCGTTGGTTAACATTTCTTTCTAAACGTCGCTTCACATGTCGCTTTACATGTCACTTGACAGGTTCTAGCATGTCGATTGACATGTCAACTGTTGAGGTCTACCCACATTGAGTGAGCGCAAAGAAAAAATTTTGCAAACTGCCATCGAGATCATAGCCGATGAGGGCTATAGCAGCCTGACCATGCGTGCTTTAGCTAGAGCAAGTGGGCTGAAGTTAGGTGCATTGCAATACCATTTTAGAACTTGGGAAGACATGGTGAGGGCCTTGGTCACCCACATTGCAGGTCACTACCGGAAATCCTTTGACGCGATTCAAGTGGGTGGCGCGCCTACAGTGAGCGACTGTGCTTTGTTCTTGCTCAGTGAGCCAGCAACTGACGCCAAGTTAAGCGACAGGCTTTGGCCGCAGTTATGGGCGATGCAGCAGGTTGAACCGCTGGTAGCCGATTTGCTGGACGACGTTTATTCGGAATTTATAACAATTTTCGAAAAAGCCCTCGTGCGAGAGGGTAGTGAGGCACCTCGAGCAGAGGCGTTGGCGTTGCTGTCCATGCTAGAAGCCGGGTCGCTTTTTACCGGTAGCGGTAGACGCTGGGAAAGTGACAGGGCGGATGTGAACGCCGTGGTGATGAAATTTATTGATGCCAGATATGGAGAAAAACTTTGAACCTAACAAGTTCTATTAACCACAGACTCAGCTATGCAATATACAGGCTGGGTTTTTGGTCAGCGATTATTGCGATTGTGACGGCGGTAGTTACTGTGTTCACCCCACTGGACGTGCCAGCTGGTTTCACTGCTGAACATGGCGATCGCGTAGCGTGGTTGAATGCGAATCGAGGTGTTTTTATCGTCGGTTGGGTAAATCAAATTGTCGCAATGCTGAGTTTCTCTGGTGTGTTTTTTGCGCTCGCGTGGCGCATAGTCGGTGACAGCCCGCTACGCGCCATACTCGCGGCCATGGTTGTGCTGATGTCGGTTATGGCCTTTATCATCCCCAAGTTTATTGCCGTTTGGACGATCCCTCTACTGGCTGACGCCATTGCAAGTGGTGCAGTGAATGCCGAGCTTGCGGACCCTTTACTGCGGCTATTGAATGTCTCTGTACCCTTTTCTCTGTATACGTCTTTCGACTATCTGGGATTCTGGCTCTATTCCGTGTTCGCCTTATTGGTCGCAGCGCCCCTCTATAGCAAGGTCTTGTCGCTGAAAGTTTGTTCCATATCCCTAGGCGTGTTCGGCGCTATTTATCAGTTAATGCTGTTGGCATTATGGCGTGGTGACATCGCTGCAGTAGACATTGAAGGCTATTTTCTCAGTGCAGCTGGGCTGTTGATGATCGCCGTGGTTGCCATGGTATTTCACTCAAGGGATGCGATGATATTGCTCAAGATCGAGGCCGGTAGCTGAGCGTCGAATTTGCTTTTACCCAACGGTAGCGACCTCCAATCTCAACGGATGTGAATGGATTGCGTGATTTGATTGGTTTATGCGCCGCTTTGATTGTTCGCTTTGGGTGTTAACGCAGCTCACAACAGGTGAATGCATCGGTAGCGAATTTGATGGTAAAACCCAAGCGCGCGTGCATGCTAAAGACTTTGCTATTTGTTTGACCCTGTAATAGCGTTATTGCAAATGGAGGGGAGATGAGCGGCTTGGCGCACTCAGAAAATACAGCGGAAAATACAGCGGAAAATAAAACAGAGCACCAACCTGAAGCAAAGACAGGTAAGCCCGGTGATCTGCATGAGATTCCTACCGTTAATTGGCTAGATCTAAAAAGCAATCGCAACAAGTTCATGCAAGACCTGCATTACGCGCTTTCGGAATGCGGGTTTCTGGTCCTGACCAATGCTCCGGGACTAGATGAGGACTTTCAGCAACGCGCCTTTAAGGAAGTGCGTGGGTTTTTTAATGCGCCTATGGACATTAAAAAGACAGCGCATATTTCCAATACCCCGTATTTTCGCGGCTATACGCTACCCACTCCGGCAGATCGCGGTCACGGTCAAGTGATTGAGAACTTTCAATACGGATTTGAGCAACAACCTGTGTGCGCCCACGATGATACCTCTCAACCCATTCATAAACGACTTTTTCGTGGTCCCAACACTTGGCCTAAGTCAGATTCAATGATGGGCTTTCAACCGCTTATTGAAGAGTTGAATGCGACATACCACAGGTTGACCCACCAACTCGGAGAACTGATTGTTGAATCTCTGGGTGAAGATCCTGCTCAGTTTCGCAATTATTTTGATTTTGATGACCCTGATCTTGCGGCGAGCCTAAACCATAACTTCAGCCTAGATGTGTTTACCGAGGAAGCGCAAGAACAAGTCCGCGCCTCATACGAGCAGTTCGACAGCAAAACTGTAGGCGCGCATATAGATGGGCCTCCGTTTGTTGCGCTATTGATTAATGATCGTCCCGGTTTACAGGTAGTGGCCGGCGAGGGGCGTTGGATGAATGCTCCGGTAACTTGCCGTACAGCAGTTGGAGACTATTCCGTGCCGGTTATTCCGGGGTCGGTGATTGTTAACACCGGCGGCACGCTGATGCATTTAAGCGAAGGGCGTTACTCCGCAACCTTACATCGGGTGAACACCACATTGATCCCCAGAGGTGAGACACGGGTATCTATGCCTTACTTCTTGCTGCCCAAGATGGAAGGCGATCTAATACCGTTTGGTAAGTCTCAGGCCCTTGTTGAGGGTGCGGCGGGTTACAAGGCAGGGCGTGATCGTGGCGCTAATGCCTGTGTGAATAGAATGGGCACCTTCCCACAGGTGACGCGTCGTTGGTGGGCAGAGGAGTTCAACGAGTTGAGCGAAAAGCAGCGCGAGGAAGTGGAAGCGGAAACCTCAGCGGCCTACTCCTTGGCGGCGCAGCGCGGCAAGCGCTATCGGGAAAGTATCAGTAAGTAGTTTCAGAATAGATTTTAAGGCGCTTTTAGGTAGCTTTTATATAGCCTTAACCAGTCACTAAAACCGGGGCGATCTAAGTATGAGCACAGGCGAAAAAACTGCTTTTTGGATAGTTACGGGGGCGGCGTCGGGTATTGGCGCTGCTGTGGTTAGAGCTGCAAGACACGCTGGTGCCAATGTACTAGCACTGGACCTAGATGAAGCAAAAGGCTGGGCTTTGGCCAATGAGACCGGTGCTATGTTTAGGCACTGTGACATCGGCGATATTGCTCAGTGGCAGCAATTAGTCGAATTCTTGAATTTATCCAAGGCCGAGTTCGGGTCGCCAACACACATCCATTTAAATGCTGGCATTCAAATCGCACCCCCAGACGCGCCTCTGTCTGACTATCAATTAGAAGCAGTAACCCTTGAGCGCTACAGGCGCATGATGAATGTTAACGTGGACGGCGTGGTGTTCGGCTTGCAGACGCTTTTACCGCTCTTATCCGCAGGCGCTGCCATTGTTGTGACCGCTTCACTCGCCGGTGTAACCCCTTATTCTGTAGATCCGCTATACGCCATGAGTAAACATGCGGTAGTAGGTTTGGTGCGTAGCCTAGCGCCAGAGCTAGCAACGCGGGGTATCAATATTCATGCCTTATGCCCCGGCGCAGTGGACACCGCAATTATTCCTCACGCACAAAAAACCGCAGAGGCTCAATTTATGCGTGCGGAAGATCTAGCCACTGATGTGCTGGAGCTTATGGCAGAAACGCAAAGCGGTAAAAGTTGGATCAGGTTGAGCGCGGGCAAACCGCGCTATGTGATTCGTGCGCCCGGAGATAAAACAGCCTAAGGAGAATTCACATGTCTGTATTAAAAATAGCAGCAGTCTTTTCAGATAAAGCAGTAGCAACAGAAGTGGCTGGTTTAAGCCAAAGTCTTATGTTTGAGGCAGTCCTTGATGACACTCAGCACTTACCTTTTGCGGCGCTTGTGCTCGGCGCTTCGCCAAACCTTATGGATTTTCAGGCCCGCGCGGATGTAGGTTTGTACCTAGTCAGCGAACGCACCCTAAAAAACCAGCCCTTGAGCACCCTTAGCTCAGACCAGTTGCCGGGTTGTGTGGGTGTCTTTCCAATGGTGGCCAGTCCTGAGATTGGTCCCAAGGCTGCGGACAGGCATTGGCATGAGCAGCATGGGGTGCTTGCGCTGGAGGTGCATTGTGCTATGACGCATTATTATCAGCTAACGGTTGTGCATAGATTTATTGGCGTTGATTGGAATGGCTTAGCCCTCTGTTGCTTTGCTAACGAGGACGACTTACGCAATAAATTTTACAATTCAGCAGAAGGCAGGCAGCGGGTTGCAGAAGACGTGCTTAAATTTGCGGATACACAAAACTCGCCGCGCCGTGTTGTCACCCGCCTAACGCCTATTTCTATAGTTTAGTCATCTACTTTACGGCGGCGCAGCAGGGTTGGCGCACAGCTCTTTTTTAGATACCTTCCCTACTTGGAAAAAAACAACAATTTGTAAGTAGGGGACCTCATGAACGCCAAGAGCTTTAACTTTGATCCAGAGGCATTGGGCCGTAAATACCAAGAAGAGAGAGACAAGCGCGTTAGGGTAGATGGCAACGACCAATACCAAGAGGTTACTGGCGAGTTCGCCTACTTTGTTGAAGACCCCTATATCAATAGTGAGCTTAAGCGCGAGGCCATTGAGGAAGAGGTTGAAGTGGTCATTATTGGTGGTGGTTTTGGTGGCATGCTTGCCGCAGCCAGACTGCGCGAAGCAGGCATTGATGACTTTAGAATCATCGAAAAAGGCGGCGACTTTGGCGGTACTTGGTATTGGAACCGCTATCCAGGCGCGTCCTGCGACATCGAGTCCTACGTATATTTTCCGTTGTTAGAAAACACTGGGTTCGTGCCTAAGCAAAAATATACCAACGCGCCGGAAACCTTAGAGTACTGCCACGTGATTGCCAAAAAATACGCGCTGCACGAGGGCGCGCTCCTGCAAACATTAGTCACCTCCACAGACTGGGATGAGTCTCAGGGCCGCTGGATTGTATCCACCGACCGACAAGACTCTCTAAAAGCGCGCTTTGTCGTTCACTCCAACGGCCCGTTGAACAGGCCTAAACTGCCAGCTATAAAAGGCATCAGCGACTTTAAAGGACACACATTTCATACCAGTAGATGGGATTACGCCTACACCGGTGGCGACGCCCATGGCGGTTTGACCGGCCTAGCGGACAAGCGGGTAGCGGTAATTGGCACAGGTGCAACGGCGGTTCAATGTGTGCCTCACGTGGGCGCAGCTGCCGAGCACCTGTACGTATTCCAGCGCACGCCTTCTTCTATCGACGTGCGCAATAACAAGCCTACAGATCCCAATTGGATGCAAGAGCAGGCCCCAGGTTGGCACAACGAAAGACGCCGTAATTTTGAATCCATTATGGTTGGTGCTCCGGTGAAAGAAGATCTTGTGTCAGATGGCTGGACTGAAGCGTTCCGTCTACTCTTTGGCAATTTGCAAGATAAAGCGCCTTCAAAGACGCGTATGGCTTTGTGGGCGCTCGCCTCGCTTGCATCAGCAGAGCGTTACAAGCAGGGCTTCAAGCCCTATATGACGAAGAAAGTCACCGACTACATGGACCTCGCCAGAGAAATGGAGTTGGCCGACTACCAAAAAATGGAAGGCGTGCGGGCGCGCGCGGACCAAGTGGTGAATGATGAACAAACCGCAGAAGCGTTAAAACCTTACTATCGTCAGTTCTGTAAGCGCCCCTGTTTTCACGACGAATACTTGCCCACGTTCAATTTACCCAATGTTTCCTTGGTGAATACAGACGGCAAAGGGGTAGACCAAATTACCGCAGACGGGATTATCTTCAACGGTGAAGAGTACAAGGTGGATTGTATTATTTTTGCCACAGGGTTTGAGGTGGGTACGGACTATGCGCGCAGAGCCGGTTACCAGATCAACGGTGTTGACGGGCAATCTATTTCGGAAAAATGGGCGGACGGTTTGTCCACTTTTCATGGCATGCACACCCGAGGGTTTCCCAATGCGTTTTTCTTTGGGCCTGCGCAATCAGGTTTTACCGCAACCTACACCTATTCGCTAGATGAGCAGAGTGTGCACCTTGCACATATTTTGTCCGTGGCTGGAGAGAAGGGCGCAAAGCGCATTGAAGCCAGTGAAGCGGCGGAAAAAGCATGGGTACAAACTATCATTGAGAAAGCGCGGCTCACCGCCGACTTTCAAGAAAAATGTACGCCCGGCTATTACAACAATGAAGGTAAAGGCAATGCCAAGCCGCAGAACAATATGTATGGCGGTGGACCCATTGAGTTTTTCTCGCTGATGAAAAAGTGGCGCAGCAAAGGCGGTTTGAAAGGTTTAGAGCTGAGTTAGGGACCCAGCTAGGCGCATAACGAGAAGGTGCATCTGCGCAGGCTGTCTGCGCAGATTTTAATAATCATTAAACTACTCTAAACGCCGCTTTCACAAAGGCATATGTATCGTTGTGTAATGAAAACTACAAATTTGCTGCTTCTTATGGCTTTGCTTGTTAACACTCCTATCGGCGCTGCACCTAGTACAACCAAAGAAATGTTACTTACCTCATTCGACACCCAATCGCCGGATTTAGCCTGGCGCGTGGTCAACGATGGCGTAATGGGGGGGCGTTCCAGCAGCGACTTTACCGCGGCGGACGGAGTTCTCGCGTTCAGCGGAGTGACCAATACCAACGGTGGGGGCTTTGCCTCCATTCGTAGCGGCTTGATGGACTTTGGCTTGGGCGGGTTCACTCATTTCGCGCTGCGCGTGCGCACCGATGGTCGTGCTTATACGATGTTGCTGCGGCCGCAAAATCAGCGCATTTCTTACCGTATGGATTTTGTAACTCAACCAGGCCAATGGCAGGAAGTTGTATTGCCTATTGAGCAGTTTCAGGCCAGTTGGCGTGGTCGTAAACTTAACGAGCCGCCCATTGATCCAACGAGCATTGAACAAGTGGGTATTATGATCGCCGATGGCCGTGACGGAGACTTCAACTTCGAGATAGATTGGCTACAAGCACGCAGATAGCCTAGGGCCATTCGCTTCGTCGTTATGCAAATAGTACCTGCGCTGGTTTTCAGTCCGTCAGCTTGCCGTTCTGCTCAGTTGAGGCGGGAACCAATCGCAGCTGATCACCTCTTCGTGTCCCTCATAAACGCGCATGCCCAGTAAATAAGGTCCGCTGGGTACTGGCAGCCAATTAGCAATCTCCAAAGGCCGCTCTGCACTCAAGGTAAGGGTTAGGCTGCCGTCAGCGTCATAAACAAGTCCCGGTGTGCGGTCGCTAATAGACCAGCGATCTATTTCGTTTTCTACCAAATACATGTCACTGCCGTAAGCCGTTAACGACCAAAAGGCGCTGCATGGTGGCATGTCGTTGGCTGCAAATCTGAGTTGCAGTGGGCGAGTGCCGTCGAGTTTTTCTTGCTCAGAGTCATGCTGCGCCACATAAGATCTGTTTTCTATGGCTTGGTGACCGCCTAGGCCAAATTTGGCCCCCGCAGCGCGGCGCAGTATATCTGCACCAAAACCAGTGGCACTGCGACCAGTACTCCATCCGTTTTTACTTACGTTGTCCGCTTGATTGAGGCCAACAATATGCCGCTCTCCCTCAATTACGCCAGCAATTAACTCGTCCGCTGAAACGCTAGAAGGGTCGTCAACTATGGCCTGTGCTGCAGGCGATAGTTGCGGATGCCAAGGTGCCGGTGGGTCTATGTCTATGTAGGTTTTCAACTCGGAGTAAAAGTCGACACCAGATTTTGCAATAGCCGTTGCGCGACCAGCGCGTTCAGTGCGCTGATTAGGGTGGTTGCTGGGGGCGGTGACTTGGATGCTGCGTTGCAGATTTCGCGCGGTGTCGATGTCCTCTGGAGATTCCACCAGCACCCTAATAATGACCCAAGCGGTGGGTGTGCCAACAGTCACTACATCGCTGTCGTCGTTGGCCGGTGGAGTTGTTGGGTCTAATGTCACCCGCACACGTGTGCCGGTCACGCCGTGGTGTCGACGGCAAACATAGGCAACATTTGTATAGCCGTCTAAGACCATTACGTTCCAGTATCTGTTCGCGTGGTCCATGGGCGGCACGTCAAGGCTTAGGTCGCCATGTTGCAGGTCATACCATGCAGATGAATAAAGGGTGTCGTTGTTTGGGACCACAATGGCACGGTCGTCGGGGGTTGCCAAATCGTTGACATGATTCATGGTGCCGGTGTCTGTCTTTGAGCAGAGCAACAATCGGGTGCGGTGCACAGACACTAATGGGAAACCCCAAACATAGGCTTCGGCGGCAGGTGAAAGTGTGTCTGCATTGGCGGAATTAGTCATGCTTGGTGCGACGCTTTGTTATTGAGTGAATCAGTATATCAGTCGCTGTTGTTCAGTTAACGCCATGGTTGCCTGCGCGCATCAATTAGTTAAATGTCGGCGCGTGTTGGTTGCGGTTAGCTATTGAGCGGCTTTAGGGAGGGGTAGCAGGGCTTGAGTAGAGCGGCTTAGGCGGTGTGGTTGAACCTATCCCTTGTTAGAATTGCTTAGACCAGCGACAAAAACTTTCACCAAATCTTTTGCGCGTTTTTTGAACGTCGCAATGTCTAATGCGCCATGTTTAAGTCCGGCAGTGGACAGGTTGAGTATTTCTGCCGCCGCCGCCGGGCTCACACCGGAATCTTTCAGGTTAATTTCGCCGGTCTTCGCTGCCGCTTTAAGGGCACCTACCAACATAGTTTGGAAGCGACGGTTAGAGTCCGCAACAATATCGCCGCACAAACGGCTGTATTCATCAAAAAGCTCGCTGCCATGCGCTGACTCTATGACCGCCTCTTGAAAGGGGCCGTGTCTAGCCAGTAGTGCATTTTTAATGCGGGCTGAAAAATCCTGAGCGCGGGCGGCAGTGCTCAAACAAACCTTGGCGGCTGCCAATGCCTCTTCATGTATCTGCATGGCCACTTCGCGGAAAATATCGTCTTTGTCAGTAAAATATGAGTAAAGGGATGCTCTGGAAATGCCTAGGTGCTTGGCAATGTCATCCATGGAGGTTTTTCTAAAGCCATAGGTTCTGAACTGATGGTTGCTGGCGACTAGTATGGCATCGCGCTTTTTATCTTTAGCAGCGCTGTCTTTACTCGAATAGTCTTTACTCGAACTGTCTTTATTTAGGCTCTGTATATTCGAGCTGTTTCTAGTTGTGTGTGCTTTAGTCATGGCGTCATTTTGGCAAACGCTATGGCGTTCGTCGAGCGCTGGTTTGGTGAATTGGATAATTGACAAAATATGCATAATTTGTCATTTTGTTATAAGCCACCTAAAGCGCGAGACCAGCAGCAACTGCTTAACAGTAACCACCCAACAGTTACTGCCCAATACAGTAACTACGCAAGGAACAATCATGCCTAATTCTAGACCGCTCGAAAATCGTACCGCCATCGTCACGGGTGCATCTAGTGGCATCGGTCGAGCGATTGCAGAAAAGCTGGGTGAGGCGGGTGCCCATGTATTTTTGGCCGGGCGCAATACCGAAGCTATGCAAGAGAGTAAACAAAATATCGAAAAGTGTGGTGGTGTTGCCAGCATTCAAATTGGCGATATTCGTGACACTGCCCAAGTGCAAGCGCTTGTCGACAGCGCTGTAGCCGCCACAGGTAGGTTAGACATTATGGTGAACAATGCCGGGCTAGAATTTCCGGGTTCTATCATGGAGGGTGACCCAGAATCTTGGCGCACAATGCTCGAGACCAATGTGCTGGGTTTAATTGTTGGTTGTCAGGCGGCAGTAAAGGCCATGCGCAGTTGTAATGCACAAGGCCACATTGTAAATATTTCCTCAGTTTCGGCCCAACGTAATAATTCTGGGGTTTATGGCGCCACTAAGCATGCGGTGAATGTAATTTCGTCTAGCCTGCGTGACGAGCTAGAAGAAGACACCATTCGCGTGACCAATGTAATGCCCGGCGCAACATCAACCAATTTTGCGCGGCACTTCCCGCGTGAGTTTGTGAACAAGATTATCTCGCTGTCGGGCATGGAATTTGAGGCCAAGGAAGGCGAGCACTTGTCACCAGAAGTGCTGGACGAATTACAAAAGAACGCCAAGCAGTTGCTGGGTAATGTCTACGATGTGGCCAACGCCGTACTCTATGCGGTGACTCAGCCTATTGAAGTGAATGTTGCGGAGATTGTAGTGCGGCCACCGCGTGCAATGACACTGGCGCATTAGTACGAAATTTATCCAGGTAAATGAAGGGAGCAAGATGAACGTTAAATCTATTGCAGAATTTGATACTGAGCTAAAACAAATATTCGGCAGCAATACATCCACTGCGCCACTTGTGGATGACACGCGCATGGGGCGGCGCATTTTTGCTGTAGACCTAACCCAGCCGCTCAATCCTGAACAGTCGCGTTTGATGGTAGATCTGTTAGATCGCTTCAGCGTCATCTCCTTTCCAGGTCAAGATCAGAGTAGTTTTCGGTTGGCCTACCTTGAGCGGCTCGCCAATCACTTTGGCGCGCCCATTCCGCACCCCAAGAATTATGCGAACTATGTTGAGTACAAGAATAATAATGCGCCGTTGGCCTTGCCGCCCGTCAGCGAGCAAACACACACCAAATGCAATCAGGCGTTTCCTAATGATTTTCAATGTATAGAAGATGCCAACAGCCCTGCGGTATACATTGTGACAAATCTGCTCGGCAGTGGTCCCGACGCTCAGGAGCAGAGCATGGGCAGTTTGCACTGGCATACTGACATCGAGTTCGAGCCGGTGCCGCTATCTACCAGTATGTTTTATGTTCAAGCAGCGCCAACAACACGCAATAGTTTAGAGGGCACTTGGGTAAGCCCTCAGCCTCGAGCGTCAGGCTACTATCATGTAGATTCGTCGCCGGAACTCATGCAGCGGCGCAATGTTTTGCCGTTGAATGGTGAAACCGCTTATACCGACACTGCCGCAGCCTATGCAGACCTCTCAGCCCAAGACAAGCGAGCTCTTGATGGCCAGATGGTCCGGCGGCGGCTACGGGTTGATGACCCCGGCTGGCTAATTCCGTTGGTGTATACCAACCCTAGAACTGGGGTGAAATCTCTGCACAGCCCGGTTTGGGCGTCCCGGGGCAAAAATATTGCGCCGGTAGAAGTAGACGGTTTGTCGAGTGATGAATCGCGGCGGTTTTTGGATCGGCTTGAAGCCCATGTGCTGCAGTCCAAATATCGTTACGACCATATACACAAGCCCGGCGATGTCACCCTTTGGAGCAACTTTGCCACGCTGCACAATGCACCGGCGTGTAAGAGTGTTATTAACGATCCGGCTGACACGCGGTTGATGTATCGCATCAGTTGCAAAGGCCAGCCCAGCTATACCTTACCCAGACAAGACCCAGAGGCGTGGATTGAGCAAAACATCACGCCGCCCTATACCAGCCCAAGGGAATATTCCGCGTCTAGCTAGTACTTGTGTCTGTGTTTTGGTGCGGCAGAGCTTTGGCAGGGTTTTAGCAGAGCTTTAGCAGAGTTTGTTTATAGGCTGGTTTTAGTTTCGGTATAGCAACGGCGTGGCACTTGCCATACAAACAGGACCGGCAATTCTAGGTCTAACGGCTAGTGGGCTGCAGCCGTTTTAGTGCCACCTCGTTGCCCACGGTGCATCCCAAGGTCTTGCCTGCATCTTTCCTGCATCTTTGCTGCATCTATATCCGGTGTCTTTTCAAGGTCTTCCCGCAGAGCCTGCCAAAGTGCCCTGCAAGGCGTTCATGTCACGCGTATCTTTTCCTTGTTGCCCAATATTTTTTGAGTAGGAAAATGTTTCGCAGCGCCTGTTATTTGTCATTCGACCAGGCTTTGTACTGTGGCTTTGTCGTCGTGTGTAAGTGAGTTAAGGTATTGGCAAATTTGGGGAGTAGGTTGTTATGAATGATTCAACACAGGCGTTTAGGGTTGGGCAAGTCGCCACAGGTTCGGAGGGGCAGACTGCCCACCCACAGCATCTTGCGCATTCAGAGCGTTTAAAAGAAACCTTTTACAAAATAGGCGACAGCGCCTGGTGTTACGTCGGTAACGGTCTATCTAATCAAACCTTTATTAAAGGGCCAGAGGGCATTATTGCCATCGACACGGGCGAGTGTCAGGAAGAGATGCGTGACGCCATTGCAAAGCTTCGTGAACAAACCGACGTGCCTATAGTCGCCTGTATTTACACACATTTTCATTATGTAGCCGGTACCACGGCCATTGTCGAAGATCGGGGCGACGCCAATTTTCCGATTTACGGACATGACGGCATAGCCGCAAATTTAACCCGCTTCGGCGGTGAGGTAGGCCCGCGAGGCTCAAGAGGCATGGTGCATCAGTTTGCAATGATGCTGCCGCAGTCTGGTCCAGATGCCATTGTGAATATCGGGCTGGGGCGCTTTTACCGCAACCCCTCCCACGCGCCCTATACACCGGGCCACATGCCAGCCACCCACACCTTCACCGAGCAAAGTCAGGTCACCATTGCGGGTCTTGATGTTATTTTTTATCCCGCACCGTCGGATGCCACAGACTCGGTGAACATCTGTTTCCCCCAGCTAGACTTGGCTGTAAACAATATATTTTGGCCCACGCTGTTTAATATTTTTGCCATTCGCGGCGAAGAGTACCGCGACCCTCGAGTACTACTGCAAGGACTAGATGCATTGGCAGAACTCAATGTAGAGCACCAAATCGGTGCCCATGGGCCGCCAATGTCAGGGCGTAGTGAGGTCAAGGCGTCCATCCTGCGTTACCGCGATTCCATTCAGTTTATTTGGGACCAAACGGTGCGCGCGGCGAACCAGGGCCTGACCATTGACCAAGCCATTGAACGCATAAAGTTGCCACTCAACCACGAAGACGACTTTAGAACCCAGCAGCTTTACGGCGTGGTTGAGCACCACGTTAGGCAGGTTTACACCGGTCTGTTCGGCTGGTTTGACGAAGACCCCAGCAAGCTGTTTCCAACACCCCAGCCAGAACGTGCAGGCAAAATGATTGCCGCATTCGGCGGCAGAGAGGCAGCACGCGCTTTATTCGACACCGCGCTGAAGGAAGAAGACTATCGTTGGGCTTTGGAAGTGGGCAGCTACTTAGTGTTCGACCAAGACCCAATTGATGCCAGCCAAGACAAATTACGCTTGGCATCGGCCCTGCGCGCAGTGGCCTATTGCTCAAGTGCCGCAAACATCCGCAACTGGTGTTTAACCCAAGCACTAGAGTTAGATGGCAGCATAGATCTCACCCGTTTCAAGATACACCGCTTCCGCGAGCAAGAAGTGCTTGCTGGGCCAGCAGATCGCTGGGTACCTATTTTGCGAGTTTTGCTCGATCCACTATTAGCTGAGTCAGTACAGGGCAGCATTGGATTTAAATTTGACGATGGCGGCTCTGCGGGACTGATGATCCGGAATCAGGTGGCAGCGGTGGTGGGCTTTGACCAGTGCGATTTAAAACTGTCTGTGACCAAAGCCGCTTGGGCAAAATTGTTGGGCGGCAAAATGGCATTATCAGAGGTGTTAAGTGGCATCAGTGACCTCTCAATAGAGGATACCAAGAAGGCAACAGACCTACTGGCAGTTTTTGATTTAGAAACCTTAAAGCGCTAGTTGATGTTAGAGGAAACTTTACTTGCTGAGTTTTGAGAAAAGAACAAAGCTCAGCTGGGAAAATTGAAGGGAATAATGATGGAACTGAATCCAACGGCGGCAGGTTTTTCTGCCAAGAAGCTAGAGCGTATAGAACAGCATTTAAATGAAAGCTATCTGGATGCTGGCAAAATTACTGGCTGCCAGGTCATGGTATCGCGGCGCGGTATCCCCGCATATTTTAAATCCTTTGGCGACATGGACCGAGAGCGCAGCAAGCCTGTTCAGGATGACACGATTTATCGCATTTATTCCATGACCAAACCCATTACCTCTATCGCGTTAATGATGTTGTTCGAGGAAGGTAAGTTTCAGCTCAACGATCCCGTGTCTCGATTTATCCCCTCGTGGAAAGGGCAGCAAGTGTGGGTAGCAGGGCGTGGGGACACTATGCAAACCCGCGCGCCGCAAACAGTTATGACCATGCGCCATGTGCTGTCTCACACATCAGGGTTGTCCTATGGCGGGCTGCTGGCCGGCGACTCCCAGCCAGTAGACGACGTTTATCAAAAGCTTGGGGTAGACCGAGGTGAGGGCGAAACTGTTTTCAGCTTTGCAGAAAAACTCTCCCAAGTACCACTGCGCTATGATCCCGGATCACAGTGGCTGTATTCCTTAGCGACGGACGTATGCGGTTGTCTAGTAGAATTTATTTCCGGCCAAAAATTTGAAGACTTTCTCAAAGAGCGCATCTTCGATCCGCTAGATATGCAAGACACCGCTTTCTGGGTGCCAGAAGATAAACTCGGCCGGTTTGCCGCCAACTACGGTCGCGGGAGAGATAAGTCGTTAAAACTGCTAGACGATCCACAAACCAGCAAATACGGCAAAGCACCCAGTTTTCCCTCAGGTGGCGGCGGCTTAGTCAGCACCACGGTAGATTACGCAAAGTTTTGCGAAATGCTTAGGCAGAAGGGTAGCTATAACGGCAAAGAGATTATTGGTAGCAGAACGCTGGCATTGATGACCAAAAACCACATCACTGAGGGCCGAGACTTAGGTCAAGCCGCAATAGGCTCCTTTTCAGAAACCGCCTACGACGGCGTAGGCTTTGGGTTAGGGTTTGCCAGCACATTAGATGAAGTGTCATCAGGCACCATTGGCGCTGGGGATTATTACTGGGGCGGCGCAGCCTCCACCATATTTTGGGTGGACCCAGTAGAAGACCTCTACGTTGTATTTATGACCCAGCTTATGCCATCGGGGACCTTTAACTTCAGAGGCCAGTTGAAGAACATTATTTACGGCGCAATAAGCGATTAGAGGACGGGGCGCGCGTTTTGCAACGCCCAAGTCTCTTGCGCCCTCAAGCGCATGGGTACCGAGGCGCCCCTTACTCCAAAGCCTACAATCCCTCCAAAAACTTTAGCACATCTCTAGCCGTACGCACTGGATCTTCCTCCATAGGTATATGCCCCAAGTCCTCATAAATCACCGTGGTCGTGTTGGGCAATCTTCGCTCAAACAGCGGTACTACGGATACCGGTATCACAGTGTCTTGCGCGCCCCACATAACCAAGGTGGGTTGGGTGAGGGCGCTTAGATCAGGTGTATGCTGCGATGCGCTTGAGTAGCTGCGGGTGCGACTGAGTATTGCGCCCCGGGTGCCTTGGCGCATCATGAGTTCGTAGTAACGGTCGATGAGTTTGTCGTCCACTACCGGAGAGTCGTTGTACGCGGCGCGCAGCCCTTGGCCGATGAGTAGTTTGGGATCGAAATAGCGGGCCATAGCGCGGAACCAGTCTTGGCGCAGTAGATTGAAACCCGCTACAGAGGGCTTCTTGTCGTCTCCCTTATTGTCTTTTTTACTGCCTTCGCTTTCTTCCTCACTGGGCCGCTGCCAGTTGCCTGGAGGAACCGAGTCCACCAGCACCATGGCTAATACGCGGTCTGGGTGGACTAGGGTATATCGCCATGTTGCGCCGCCGCCCATTGAATTGCCGCCCAGTACAAATTGCTCTAACCCTAGGTTGTTGGTCACGGCGTGGATGGTTTGGGTGAAGGCCTCGCCGCCATACTCTGCGCTTGGTACGGTTCCGGTGAGTCCGTGGGCGGGCAGGTCTAGGGTGATCACTCTGTATTGTTGGCCGAGGATAGCCACCCATGGTTCCCAAGTGTGTAGAGACGCCATAGCGCCGTGTATCAGCACAACGGGTAAGCCGCCTTTATCGCCTTGGTCGCGAAAATGTACGCGGCTGCCGTTTTCCATAGTCAGGAATTGCGAGTGTGCATTGGCGTATTTGGCGTCCACTACCGCTGCGGGTAGGTCGCCCTTGAATAGAAAAACACCAGCTAATGCGATGAGTACGGTAAGCATGCCCAGCGACCACTTGATAATTTTCAACTTAGCCCTCCCTTTGTGTTGTGTAGAGATTAGCCTAGCACGAAGTGCCGGCGCAGTTGCTCGCTGTCATTGCTCGATAGCAGTGCTTGGGCAAGTGCTTATGTGCCGTTTTTGGGGTAGGTGCTATCTAAGTTTTGCAGATTGCCCCAAGGTGTAAAACGTGGTTTATTCAGGGGTCACGATTTACCGTGCCGGCTTGGGCCAAGCGGATAAACGTCTATTAAAATAATTTTGGGGAGAGTGCTTTGAGTGACTATCAATTATTGATTAACGGCCAAATGGTCAACGGTGCGACAACAATGGCTGTGGTGAATCCTGCCACTGAAGAGACCTTGGCTGACTGCCCACGTGCAGACGAAGGCCAGCTGAATGAGGCGGTTGCCGCTGCTAAAGCTGCGTTCGAGAGTTGGAGTAAAACCACCATCGATGAGCGTAAAGCGGTTATCTCGCAAATTGCCGATGTTATTGAAGCCAATGGTGCTGAGTTGGCTCAGCTGTTAACTCAGGAACAAGGCAAGCCGTTGGCAGATGCTACCGGCGAAGTTTATGGTACAGCTGCATTCTTTCGCTATTTCACTGCATTAGATTTGCCCATTGAAGTGCTTGAAGACAGCGAAAACCGCAAGGTTGAAGCGCACCGCAAGCCGTTGGGCGTTATTGGCGCTATTGTGCCGTGGAATTTCCCAATGATTTTGATGGCGTTCAAAGTGCCACCTGCGCTGATTGCGGGTAATACCGTTGTACTTAAACCGTCGCCAACAACACCTTTAACCTCCCTGCGTTTGGGCCAGTTAATTAAAGATATTGTGCCTGCAGGCGTTTTGAATATTGTCACCGATGCCAATGATCTGGGCGCGCCGTTAACAGCTCACCCAGATGTAAACAAAATTTCCTTCACGGGTTCTACCGCAACAGGCGCCAAGGTTATGGCCGGCGCTGCGGGCTTAATTAAGCGCATTACGCTTGAGCTAGGTGGCAATGACGCAGGTATCGTTTTAGACGACGTTGAGCCGAAGAAAGTGGCTCAACAGTTGTTTGATAGCGCGTTCCAAAACAGTGGCCAAGTCTGTATTGCCATGAAACGCCTGTATGTTCACGACTCAATTTACGACGAAGTAGTTGATGAGTTGGCAACTATTGCTAACGATACAATTATTGGTGACGGCCTTGAGCAGGGTACTAAGCTTGGACCGCTGCAAAACAAAATGCAGTATGAAAAAGTTAAAGAGCTTATTGAGTCAGCGCGCGAAGACGGCAACATTGTTGCTGGTGGCGAAGTGCCTGATCAGTCTGGGTACTTTATTCGTCCTACAATTGTGCGCGATGTCACTGAAGGCAGCCGTATTGTTGACGAAGAACAGTTTGGTCCTGTGCTACCAGTCATTCGTTTCAGTGACGAAAGCGATGCTATTGCCCGCGCCAATAACTCAGACTATGGTTTGGGTGGTTCGGTTTGGTCTAGCGACCTTGATCGTGCGTATGACGTAGCTAACCAAATGAATACCGGCACCGTATGGATCAACAAGCATGCTGAGCTAGATCCGGGTATACCTTTTGGCGGTTCCAAACAATCTGGCTTAGGAAATGAGTTGGGTATGGAAGGGTTGAAAGAGTTTACTCAACTGAAGATGATCAATATGGCGCGATAGCCCCTATTGCTCAAAGTGCGCTTACTTAAGCGCGCTTTGGGTAAATACAAGAAATGCACCCAAACGAGTGGATGCAAAGAGAGGTCATTTACTTTGGTATTTGGCCTTTTTTTTGCCTCGGTTTTGACGGCCACTCACCAAATATGCGTTTTTCACAGTACTTATATGAGTGCTTGCGCTGATACAGATGCGACTATTTGCAGAGCTTAGCGTACGCTTTTGCGCTACAGATTTGCATCACCAAAGGCGCGGAGTTCTACCAGCAGCGGTTTCATTTCGCTGCCGAGCTTTGTCGGTACATATTCAAAGCGCTGGGGTTTGCTTTGGTAGGCTACTTTTTCTAATGCGCCAAAAGTCACCAGCCGCTTGAGTCGTTCGGACAGCAAATTTGTGGGAATGCGCTCTGGCCGGTTGCAAAAGTCGGCAAAGGTTCGGCAGTCGAAAAACAGTGCGTCGCGCATAATCAGTAGTGTCCACTTGTCTCCGATTAGATCTAGAGCGCTGGCAATACCGCAGTCCGAGCGCTTGACACGTGGCGCAGCTTTGACATCGTTTGACGCTCTTTTTGCGGTCTTGTTAGAGACGCCGGTTGTTTGCTTATCCATATAATTACCAGCTCAATTTGCCGATGGCCGCCACGCACCAAGTTTCAGCGCGCCAGCAATGATGACCGCATAACTAATCATGCCTAGTGCAGCGCCGTAATAGATACCCACTAGACCAATATCAAAGATAAACCCTAATGAGAAAGAAACACAACCCGCCACGGCAACGCGCAAAATAGTTGCTAGCACTGGCCACAGCATTGCGTTGGCACCTTGTGAGGCAAAGTACAAAGACAAGCCTAAACCTTGGAAGAAAAAGCAGGGTCCGGCAATTTGAATAAAGTCTTTGGCTGAAGCATGCACCAGTGGGTCTTGGGTAAACAGCGCTATCCAACCGTCGGGAAAAATGGCCAGCCCTATGCCGAGCGCACCTGCAATGATCCCAGCGCTCAGGCCACCAATCCAACCCACCCGCTCTGCGCGGTCGATGTCGCCTGCACCTATACCCATGCCAACCAATGAGGTCATTGATGACCCCAATCCAAACACTAAGGGAATAACTAAAAATTCGATGCGTGAGCCAATGCCATAGCCCGCCAGAGCGGCTTCGCCAAAACGACCAACGAACGCGGTGAGCATAAGTACCGTGGCAATGGTCAAAATGGGCGACAGTGATGCTGGCAGTGCAACCTGCAAAATATCGTCGAAATGAGTTTTGGCGAATGACAGGGTAGATAGGCGTAATTTGACAATGCCATCGCTGGTGGCCAGGTGCCGCAACATCACCAGACTGACCAACAACCCAGACGCTATTGCAGATACAGCCGCGCCAACGATGCCCAGTTGAGGAAAGCCGTAGACCCCCAAAATCAAGCACCCGGAGAGGGGGACTTGTATGATTGAGCCGAGCACCATCGCCAATGCAGGATACTGCATGTTACCCATGCCGCGGAAGATGGCGCTGGTGATGCCCAGCATCCAAACAAATACACCGCCCGAGAGCAGGACCAACGCATAGGTATAGGATTGTTCCAATACCTCGCCGCGGCCACCCAGCAGCATGATGAATGCTTCGCCGCCAAGGAGAAAAATACCAAATAAAGCCAAGGCACCCATAATGCCCATAGCCAGCGCGTGCCAAACCAAGGTCTCAGCTCGTGCCACGTCGCCTGCGCCCAGCGCTCGGGCGATGGCCGATGCCACCGCACCACCCATGGCTCCACCAGAGAGAGTCTGCGTCAGCATCAGCAGTGGAAATGCTAAGGCAATGGCCGCTAATGAAATTGAACCTAGCTGACCAATAAACCAGACCTCGGCCAGACTCACCACGCCTTGGATCAAAAACGCCAGCGTACTGGGCGTAGCCATTCGCGCCAATAAAGGTAGGGGCGGGGCGGTAAGCAGGTGTTGAGTGCGTGGGTCCATGTTCAAATTCTTGCGGTTATTTTAAAAAGCATATTAATGACTTTAAATATGAAAGTCACCATGCGTAAAACGTAAAACGTAAAACGTAAAACGTAAAACGTAAAACGTAATGCGTAGTGCGCAGGTCGAGAAGTGGGGAGCTAGGGAGATGGGGAAATGGAGAGGTCGGGAGCTAGAGAGTTAGAAGGAACGATAGTGAGCAAATACAGATGTTTTTTTGTCTGAAGGTCTAGGGATACACGGTTAAGCTTGAAATGCCGTTTTAACAAGGGCTGAGTATATTGCACAGTTGATTTTGGGCGTGCCTTTCTTTTGCTAGCGGTAGTTGTGTCGTTAGACCTCTTTCCTTACTGCGCCCGGCTGGGATGGGGTGTTCAGGAATGTGGCGACAAAGTGCACCAGTATCACCAGTGCTAAGTCGTCAGAATTATCCAATAACCTGCTTAAACCAACGCCACCTAAAAAAGCGAAGGCGCAGTTTTGCCATTTCCAGCGCAAGGTAAAATAGTGCAGTCCAGCGAAAAGTAAATTGCTCAGTACTACGGCTGCAATAAGGCCCGTGGAGGATTCCAGTATAAGGGGCAGAAAAAGCCGGAAGGCCAATTCCTCAACAATAGATATGTACAACAGGTAGGCGACCCATAATCCTTGTGTTGGGTTGAGTGTTAACTCCTTGCGCAGTAAAACCGCGTAGAAAAATCCAAGAATTGCCAGTAAAGCTAAGGCGTATTTTGCCGGGTTGGCAGAAAAGTAAGCTATTGCGTCCCAGAACACAGCTGGGGTTGCAAGGAGCCAAGCCGTTAAACAGGCAAAGATGCCCATGGTTAGACCGTGGCGATACAGTACTTGTAGGAATGTAGAGACCGGCGCAACAGCGCCTGCATAGTCTCTTTGTAGTCGTCCCATTGGTACTGCTCCGTTTATTGATCGAAAAAAAGGGGTGCTGTCTGGTGCGGCAATATACGCAATGCGGGCAGGGTATCCAGACAAATTTTGCAGCAGTACCGCCTATTGATCGCAGAAAACGGCATTCTTCTTGCTGATCAATGGGCTATAACTACTCAGGTCATTGTGAGGTAATAACCTGCGCCAAAGCCTAATCGGGCGGTGTGCCTATAAGCGGGAGGTCTGCCTATAACTAGGTCGGTAACGTCGCGCTGGTTCGACGCTTGGTGGTGGCTCAGCCTATCCTCACCTCAATACTGTCTTCAACGCCCAGCGCTTTGTTCAGGCTTGCGTGAAAGTGTGCCAGCGCTGGTTCGTTGCGGCCATAGGTAACAAATTCCTGAGCGCCGCTTTGATATCCGCGCTGAATTTTTTCTCCTAGCATCAGGTCTTCTGCCTCAACTGTGTCTAGTGCCAAGCGTAAATTGTTTTCCCAGTGGCGTTGCGCACTGTCGCCGGTTACGGCCTCTGGCGTGTACATAGACAAAACCATTTTGCAGCGACTTGGGTCATCCCCGTCAGGAAACATGCGCCAAATTTCCAGGTGGTCCCTTTGATAGACAAACATTGTGTTGGGGAAGAGGGTGTAGAGAATATTGGTGTGCAGTAAAAAATCTTTCTCTAGCTCTGCATCTTCGTCGACCTTATCGAAAGATTTTCGTACCGCAACCATTCGATGATTTAGGTTGAAGCCGTCGGCAGTACTGCGATTGGTAAAGTAAAGGGGCGATACGGTTTTAGGGTGCAGCACACTTAGATGATAGCTCTCCAAGAAACCGTCCACAGCCATTTTCCAGTTGATCTTGGGCTCTAGTATTTGCGTTGCGAAGTGGTGGTAGCCAGCAAATTCATAGCTTGCGTATTCTGCCGCTAGGTCACCTAGGTAGGTGTCTATGTCTACAGGTGCTAGGTTTATTGATGGGTTAGGGATCGCCCAGACCATGCCATATTTTTCTATAACTGGAATTGGCTTCAAACCGTAATCGTCACGATTTATGCAAGTAAAACCCTCTTCTCCCGGAATATTGCGTAAACGACCGTCCAGCTCGTAACTCCATGCGTGGTATGGGCAGGTGAAGCCTGAGCCACGGGTGCCGAATCCTTGTGCAACTGGTGCACCACGATGCGCGCAGGCATTGATGAATCCAGACAAATCCCCGTTTTTTTGTCGAACCAGTAACAGCGGTGTGCCGCTAAAGTCTTCGGTTAAGTAATCTCCGGCATTAGTCAACTGGCACGACATGGCCATTAATATCGGGTAGTCGCGGAAAAGTGTCTGCTTCTCTAGTTGCAGCCGCTCTGAACTGGCATAAGCTGTCACGGGGTTGGTAAACACTGCGTCCGACATGGCCGTAGTGCCGTTTGCCGAGTATCCGCGAATTTGCGTGATCAAATTTTGCCGTGTTTTAGTTTGCATACTTGCGCCTTGTTGCTGCGTAACTTGGCGATAATACTACTCTTCCAACGGTAAAATTTTAGGCTTCAAACTTGATCGAGATTAGCGTAAGGGGGCGCAACAGCCATTTATCTTTGCTCCCGTTTGTCCTTATGCCCTCGCTTATAGCTAATTCATGCGATGCAAAATTCTAGAAATTCCTCTTCAATGGACTATTGAACAACTCAGGACGCAGCTATAGTTTAAGAGCACTGGGGAAAGACAGGAGAGCGAAATGAGTAATATTCCAAAAGAATTCGAGCCAAGTTTCATTGCTGAGCAATCGGCAAGTGAACAGCATATGTACCGCGCTGAGGTCAGCTCCAAAGAGCCTATGGCCTCGGTACTGAAAAATAATCCGGAAATTTACTTTGTAACGCCCAAGGGGCGCAAAGACTGGGGTAATTGGGCGTTCAAGCCTGGCGCTTATTACGATACGACCATCGGCTCAAAGCATGACTACTGGCGCGAAGAAGATTTGCCTAAGCCCAGTAAAGACATAGCGCGGCTGCGCAGCGATATGCTGCGCTGGGGCTACTGCAAAGTAGAAGATGGCATGTCAGCAGAGCAGGTGGCGACTGTTCGGCAGCGTGTACTGGATCAAGCGGAAGGCGAAAAGCTGGCGGGCATAGCGCAGCGAACGCCCAGTGGTCAAAACATTAACTGCTGTGTGAACAAGGGCCGCTGTTTTGAGCTATTTGTTGAACAGCATCCGAGTATCGCTCAGGGTGGTCCGTTAGTTGAGCAACTGGTTACTGAAGCCCTGGGACCCGGTTGGGTTTGCACGTCGCTGATTGCGGCGATTTCGCTAAAAGGCGGCGTGCCTCAAGCGCTGCACCAAGACCAAGGTAATGCGCTGGACTCTCGCAGTCCAATGACCATTAACATTTTAACCGCCATTACTGATGTAGATGAAACTACAGGTGGGACACTGATCATTCCTGGCAGTCATTTACTTTTATCCGAGGCGGTTCGCCAGGGTAAACCCGTTGGTAAGTTGCCGCCGGCAATTAATCTAGACGCTAAGGCGGGTACCATGGTCATCACTGATGGTCGGTTACTGCACGGTACCGGCATTAACCACACTGATAATCCGCGTATTGTCATGCTCAATGGTATGCAGCAGCCTTGGCTGCGCCAGCAAGAGAATTGGATGCTCTCCGTGCGCCCTGAAGTATTGCAGCGGGCAAGTGAGAAGCTACTGCACAGAATGGGTTATCAAGCCACCACTGGTACACAAACTAATGAGGGTCATGGGTTTGGTGCTAGAGGTCTGCCCGGTGAAGCGGCTGGCGCCACTGTAGGTTTTCGTTTGGCTGATGATCAAGGCGAGTATCATCGCGTGGGCGAGTTAGGTCCGGACTCTTCTGAAGCTGAGCTGAATGCAGCGTATACCTTAAGAGAGGTGGTGGGTAAGGCGCGTGCAGGTGGCGTTAGCGCGCCCGTGGGTATTGGTGAGCGTGGGTTGGTGTGATCGCTAACCCAGTCTTGTAAGCTTCTCTGGGATGTCTATTGGGCCTTGGAAGCTGGTGCCGTCAGCAAAGAACCACGCCTGTGTTGGGTGCGGCAAGTGAATCACCGTAGTTGCGCTAACGGTCTGGCTGCTTGCCTGCCAACCATCAGGCAACGATACAACATGGTCTGTCGAACCTTTTTGCATAATACCTCCGCCACTTGGTGTGGCCGCGATAACTTGGATAAATGTTTTGCCCGGCTCCGTGGTGACTAGTTGCAGTTCACTTCCGGCGTGGAAAACGAGCGAATGGTGTTTGTCTACTCGTAGCAGGGCGGGACCACCTGGGATAGGCATTTCGGCCCCGTCAGCTGGTGGGTTAGCGCAATGAAAAAACGCATGACCCGCTATGACTTTCTCAGTGACTGGACCGTCAACTGATGCTTGGGGCGAGCGCCGGAAGTAATGCTGATCCATAACGCCTCGCCCTATGCCAACTTTGCGTAATACGGGCGGTAGTTCTAGGTTGTCGTAGATGTCGCGGGACATAGGTAGGCGAGATTGCCAAACGGTGCCGGTATCCAAGTCCATTATTTCGCTATGTAGAGCTTGGCAGTCAATGGGGAAGTTTTGCTTGGGTATTTTTTGCATGGCTCAGACTTATCGGAGTTCACGGGTCAGGTTGCTTGATTAAATTAATGAGAGGCATTATTTTAATTTAAAGAGGACTTTTTGTATAGCCGAATGTGTTATTCACGTTTTGATCGATGCTGGCCTTTGATCATCTTCAAAAGTGAAGGTGACGTTCCTGCTTTACCAAAACGATGATTCGGGCAAAGGCAGGGGGGATCTTTTTTCCTCCCGAAGGCAGGGCACCATAATCAAAGATTCAGAACAACACTGAGGGGAGAACGATATGTTTGATGGGCACTATGTCATGTGGGGTGGCGAGCACAGTTTATTTACGCGCAAGCTTGAAGCCATGCTTAATTATCTGGGACTGGACTACGAATTTAAACTTAAGACCAGAGTCAGCGGTGAAGAAATGGAAGCGCGGCTGGGCACACATTTCATTCCCGGTCTGCAAACGCCGGAGGGTTGGTTTATTCATGACACCACGCCGATTGGTTTGATGCTGAATGAGAAATACCCGGATCGAGCCATTATGCCCAGTACTCCGGTGCAGCGTATTGCCGCCCACTTGTTGGAAGATTGGGCGGATGAGTGGTTTGGCCGTTACGCCATAAGTAGCCGCTGGTGTTATCCGCACAATATCCAGTTTGTCGCCAGAAGTTTTTATGCCAACAATATTGGTAAGTACATGCATGAAGGTTTAACCGCAGAAGAGGATGCTGCGGCTGCGGCCATGATCGACTCAGTGCGAGATAATTTTGGACTTAAGGCTTGTGCTAACCGTGGCTGTGGCCCGGATCAGGCAGCGGCAGTGCGGCGAGATTTCGAGCAGTTAATGGTCCACGCAGAAGCGCATTATAGTCGCTATAATTTTTTGTTGGGCGAGCGTGCCTCTTTGGGTGACTTTACTTTCGCTGGCCTCTTCAAAGCGCATATTGCCGCCGATCCAGAGCCTCGCAGTTGGATTGAAGGTTGCGCGCCGCAAATGCTTAATCACATGGATCGTGTCTTTCAAGCACATAGTGATGACAGTGCCTATCTAGCAGATGATGCGCTACCCCCGACGTTAACGCCTTTCTTTGCACACATGCGTGATACCTATCATGAGTTTCTTAAAGTTTCTCGCCAAGCACTTGCCGCTGGGGAGAAGTGGTGTGAGGTAGACCTAGGTGAGGGACCAATAAAAATGCGTTCGCTGAAATACAGTGAGGTTTCCCGTTTGCATATTAGGGGTGAGATCGAAAATCTGTCGCGACAGGATCGGGCCTTAGTAGAAGCCAAGCTAGGTCCATTAGGCGTGCTGGATCTGCCACCGCTTTAGAACTGTTAGGCGAGTTAGGCGAGTTAGGCGATTTTGGTGAAGTGGCGCAGGGATTTGCTAGCTATTTGTCTATCAGCTGGCTGAGGGTTTTCTCCTCGCCCTGTAGTCCCAGTTCGGTATCCATAGCTTGGATTTTCTCTGCGATGCGCTCCGCTGCCCCGCTGCGTATGCGTTTGTTTAGGCTGCGTGCGAGAAACCAGCCAACAACTGACACGACAGCCATTAAAGCAAACATATAGCGGTAGCCCGTTGCGCCCTCGTTGTTGTCCAACAACACACCCCACAAGAGGTAGGCAAAAGAGGTGGGCAGATAAATAATGAAGGCGGCTATGGCAATGACTGAGCCTGAGAATCTGGGCGGCAGTCCCATTTCGCCAAACGGCGCAAAATACAGGGGGCGCATAAAAAAGATGGTGAAGGTGATGAGTAGCATCAATGACATTGCCGGCCACATGGTGGTGGGCCCAATTGGCAGCGCCATCATACTCAGTGCGAGCAGGGCGACTAAGGTCATGCCAAATCCCATACCGCCGGTAGGCCCGCCGAAAAAACGTTGGGCGATAAATCCAGAGGGTAGGGCAATGGCAATACGTCCCCCGGAGGTGGAGGCGATGCCAAATATAGAAACCGCAAGTACCGGCAGCGCGTAAATTTCGTTGAGATAGGTGAGGAAAAACGGCAGCGCGGTGTAAATCATGTAAACGCAAAAACCTACGGCCCCGGCGAGCCAAATTTCCGGAAGGCGCAGTGTCACTCGCATGCCGGCAAGCACTTCACGATTGGCGGAAGTGGTGTTGTCGCCAGACTTCAATAGTGTTTGCCTGGGCAGACTAAACCAGGTCACAATGCCCAGTATGATCATGATGGCGGCGTTGACCATAAACGCTAACTCAAGACCAAATAGGCTGTAGCCCAATGCGGTGTATAGACCCACAACCATTAGGTTTTGCAGTAACTCCACGCCACCTCTGCCGCCTTCCAACAAACCAAAGATTTTGCCTTGATTGTCGTCGGTTGTAGATTTGCGCACGGCGGAAAGCACTGCTGGCCAGAATGCGCCTTCGCACCAGAGTGACAGCATGACAAAGAGAAAGCACAAAGTGGCGAAGTCGGTGGTTTTGCCAAGGAAGAAAGTGGTGACACCGCCAAGGACCATATTTACAGGAATAAGTACTCGAGGCGAGAAGCGGTCCTGTGCCCATGCCAGAGCAATATAAAAGACATTGTGAACAATGCCATAAATAGACATCAGTAGGCCGAACTGGGTTTTGGAGATTTGCCATAATTCCAACATCTGCGGCAGCAACGCACCTTTCATAGCAAGTACTGAAAAAGCGAATTGCGAGCACAGCACCAAGATCACAAAGTTGATCAGCACCTTTCGCGAGGAAAACAAAGGCGCATTTGCATGGCTGGGTAGAATTTTCAAATGGGTATTACTCCACGGCCTTTACGAGGCGTTCTATTTGGATTTGGTGAAGATACTCGGTAGGGTGCACGGCTGCTAGGGTCTAGATACGGCATTTTGTACGGTCTCGATTTGTTTTTTGTAACTGTAAATATTGGGCCCTAATGTTTTGTTCGCAAATCTGGGAATGGGCGTTACGTTGCGAGCTAGTTTCGAACGAGGCTGGGGTAAAAATTCCCTCGACCACTGCTGTATGTGGTGTATCTTCCTAGGTCTGCGCGGCGCTCATTAGAAAGAGGTGGGCAGTTATTTAAAGTCTAATTAAGGGGATGGGAAAAATGGAAATATCAGGTAGTAAAGGGATTTTTGTTGGTGGTAGTTCGGGTATGTGTCGCGCCAGCGCAGAGCAATTTGCCGGTAAGGGCGGCACCGTGGCTATTCTAGATTTGGCAACATCTAATGGCGCGGAAGTGGCCAAATCACTTAACGGTAAATTTTATCCTTGTGATGTGACCAATTATTCGTTGATGGACGAAGCCATTACTCAAGCAGTAGGCGATATGGGTGGCTTGCATGTCGTTGTTAACACCGCTGGTGGTGGCTCTGGTGCAGTGGGCGGCAAGGCGCAAAGAACAGTGGGTAAAGACGGTTCACGTCACCCTACAGACATATTTGCCAAAGTACTGGAGCTGAATATTGTCGCTTCTTTTAACATCAACACTATTGCTGGACAGTTTATGGCGAATAACGAGCCTAATGAAGATGGCGAACGCGGTGTGATGATTAATACTTCCTCCATTGCGGCTTTTGAAGGCCAAGTAGGTCAGGTCGCATATAGCGCCGCTAAGGGGGGCATTTCAGCCATGACCCTGACGATGGCACGTGACCTAGGCAATTTGGGTATTCGCTGCATGACCATTGCACCAAGCTTGTTTGATACGGGTATCACTGCCGGTATTCCTGAAGCGGGCGCAAATCAATTAACGAAAGATGCAGCGTTTCCTAGGCGTATGGGTAAGCCTAACGAATTCGCCACTATGGCGATGGCGATTGTTGAGTGTCCGATGATGAACGGTTCTACCGTTAGAGTGGACGCTGGGCAAAGGTTTGCGCCGCGCTAAAAAAAGTGCCCGCTGCTAGCGGGCTTTTTTTCATATTTTTTGGCCTGAATTTCTGAGCGTTTGTTTTTGAACTGGGACCAAGCCTATTCCTTAGCCATCTCAATATGGCCGACTGCTTCATGATCCAGATCTTGGTCGTCGTCTAGGTCTACTGTGACCTTGAGCAAAGTGCCAGTGAAACTGAACGGTGAGGCGTAGTCGCCCACCGTCGTACCTCGATCAAAACCAACGTCTAATCCAGACCAAGAAATCATCAGTGAGAAAATAAAGTCTGTTTGCATGGAAGCTACATCTTTGCCGTCTACCACTAGGGTGGCGGTACCGTTCACGCTGTTGTCAGCATTTTTACTGCGTCGCATGCGTAAAGACAGTTCATGCTGTCCTGGACTTAAGGGCAGCGCAGATTTCAAGAGTTGATGGTTGCCTCCAATATTGAGGTCGTGCATGAGGTAGCCATTTTCTAGGTACAGTGAATAACCGCCAGTGGCGTCGCCATGTGCAATGAGTACGCCTTGTTCGGTGGCTGATGCTAAGTCTACTGTTGCGTTGATGGTATAACTGCGGCTGCGCAGGTCTGGAGCGACCTCGCTGGGCAGGTGGCCCATGCCGGGCCAAAAGGTGTAGTGGGTACGGCCGCCGCGATGTCGCTCGGCATTTTCTGCGAATCTTGGCGCAAAGCGATCATCCAGTGGCAGTACTTGATTGGTTTCTGCCTCTTGCCACCAAATGTCTTGCATGTCGGCCAACCGTTCCGGGTGTGCATTTGCTAAGTCGTGGGTTTCGTTAAAGTCTTCATTTAGGTTGTACAGTTCCCACACGTCATCGCTGAAGGCGCTGCCCGGTGGGTGATAGGCAACCGCCTTCCAGCCGTTGTGTACTATGCCGCGGTGGCCAAACATTTCAAAATATTGGGTGGTTTTGCCCGTATCTGCTGTGGGGTCGGTCAAGGTGGCTGCGAAGCTTGTGCCCGGAGTGCCCACGCCATCAGTCGCCGCTACTTTGACATTAATGAGATCAAGGATGGTGGGATTGAGGTCACTGACGTGGCAGAACTGGCTGCGAATGCTGCCGTCGGTGGGGATTTTGGCGGGCCAAGACATAACTAACGGATCGCGGATGCCGCCGCCGTGAGTGTTTTGCTTATAGCGTTTGAGCGGGGTGTTGGAGGCCATTGCCCAGCCCCAGGGAAAGTTGCTGTGAGTGTCCGGGCCTCCAATATCATCCAGGCGTGCAAGTTTTTGCGTCATTGATTCGGGTTGTAGATTGTAGGGACCCATTGCGTTGATAAAACCGTTGGGTCCGCCCTCTTGGCTTGCACCGTTATCCGACAGCAGCAGTACCAGTGTGTTGTCGAGTAAATCTGCTTGTTCTAGAAAAGCCATCAGACGGCCGAGTTGCTGATCTGTATGTTCTAGCATGGCGCCGTATGCTCCGGCCAAGCGAGAAAATACTCGGCGCTCGTCGTCGCTGTGTTCGTCCCAAGCTTTGACTGAATCGTTTCGCGGCGGCAGCACTGTGCCTTCAGGTACTATGCCGAGCTCAATTTGTTGCGCCAGTCGATCTGCTCGTGTTGCGTCCCAACCTTTAGCAAAAATTTTGTCGTACTTGTCGATCAGGTCTTTGGGCGCCTGGTGCGGGGCATGGCATGCGCCCGGAGTAACCATCATGAACCACGGGATTTTTGGCGACACTGCAATGTGCCCTTTAACGTAGCCAATGGCTTGGTCGAATAAATCTTCGGTCAGGTGGTAACCGCTTTCGTAGTTGCCAGGTGCTGTTATGTGGCTGTTATCGCGAACCAGTTCTGGTGAGTATTGGTCGGTTTCGGCGTCTAAAAATCCGTAGAAACGGTCGAAGCCTCGGCCTAACGGCCAGCCGTCAAACGGTCCCGTTGGTCCTGTTTCTGTTAGTGGGGTGACATGCCATTTGCCGACCATATAATTGCGGTAGCCGACACCTCGTAATGTTTCGGCGAGGGTTGGAGCAGCAGCGGAGATTTTGCCGCGATAGCCGGGGTAGCCGCTGTCGAAGTTAGCCAAACAACCGACGCCAACTGCGTGATGGTTGCGGCCAGTGAGCAGGGCGGCGCGAGTGGTGGAGCACATGGCTGTTGTGTGAAAGCCGCTGTAACGAACGCCTGCGTTAGCCACGGCATCAATTGTTGGGGTGTCTATTTCGGAGCCGTAGCAACCAAAGTCTGCGAATCCCACATCGTCTAGCATCATTAGGACAATGTTGGGGCTGCCAGGGGGTGGCGTGGGAGGCGTTGGCCAATGGGCTGCGGGTGTCCGCTGCTGGTTAGGGCGAGAGGTTGTATGTGGCTTATTCATGACTCAGGCTCCGTACAAAAGCTCAGTCTACCACTGTCTTTCGTATTGTCCTTTTCTATGTCTTTGGTTGAGTCCTTGGCTATGCCAGCTGTTGTGCCGGTTGCTGTTGTGCGTGCATGTCAACGGCCTAGGTGGCGAGCTATTCATGCCAAGGGTTAGCGCTCTGCTGCGGCTTTAGCGACTTTGTTGCGATCCATCCATCGGTCGAATTTGATCAACAGCGGCGGCAAAAAGAATAAGTCTAGGGCCCATGCAACTACAATGATTGGTGTGAGCAGCGACGCTACGCTTTGAAAATAGGGTGTGGAGGAAAAAACCAGAATAAATGTGCCTAGGGCAAGGCTTAGCGTGGTGATGGTAATTGCTGAACCTGCTCTGTCGAGGGAGTATACGGCAGCGTTTTTAGAAGACATGCCTTCTTCTTTGCCACTGATGTATTTACTTAGTATGTGCACTGAGTCGTCCACAACCAAGCCAATGCTGATGGAGAACAACATCAAAATGTAGGGGCTCAGTTCGCCCACCAATAGGCCCCAAACACCAAACACAACGGTGGCTGGGAAAAGGTTGGGCATGATGCTCAATAGCCCATAACGCAAACTTCTTAAGCCAATGATCATGGTAATGGTGATGAGTAAAAAGCTCAGCATAAAGCCTTGCACCAGCTCTTCTGTAATGCGCCTATCGAGGCGCACGTAGAGGATACTGTTGTCGCCGTGAAGGACTTTATATTCCTTCTTTACATTGTTGGCAATCCACGCATCAATACGATCATTGAAATCGAGTAATTGTTTGTTGGAGAGGTTTGATGTTGCGATGACCAGTCTCACAGCCGAATAGTCAGCGTTGAAGATGGGCTGCAGGCTGGGCTCAATTTCCTGTATCAGTTGATAACCCACCAGATAGTCGATTATTTGCAGTTGGTCTACGGGCAGTACATCGTAAGCCTCGTCATCGTCATTATCTGACTTGTTGCGAGCACGTAAGTAGTCGGTATAACTGGTCACGAAGCTCGCTTCTGGTTGTGCTTCTAACCAGATAGATAAAGCTTCAACTTGTTGTAAAAATTCTGGATTAGTGATGCCGTAATATTCGCCGCTGTCTATGCTGTAGGCGAGCGCTTGGTCGTTGCCAATCTTTTCGCTGAGTGCCGTCAGCACATAGTGAGCATCTGAATCTTCATCGATAAAGGTGAAACGACTGAAATCCAGCTTGTTAAGCGGCAGTAAACCCAGAGTCACCACAATGATTACTGCGCTGCCCCAAAAAAGTATGTTGCCCCTTGTTGTGACAACTTTGATTACGGCGCGGATGAATCCTGCAATACCTAACGGTTTAGGCACTTTGTTGGTTGGTAGCACTAAAACTATTGCTGGAAGAATTGCCAGCGTCACGACGTAAGCCCAAACCACGCCAATGGCAATGATGTTACCGAATCCGTAAATGCCCGGAGAAGAGCTGTAGTTGAGGCTGAGAAAGCCCATAGCTGTGGTTACTGTTGCCAAGGTAATAGGCTGGATGTTGACTCGCAGGCTTTCTCTCATGGCATCCATCTTGGCAAGGCCTTTGTGCAGGCCCTGGGCATAAATAGACAACACGTGAATACCATCGGCTATGGCTATAACAATAACCACCAGTGGACCGAGGGTGGAGATTTGATTGAGCGGAATATCTAGCCAGCCGTAGGTGCCCATTGTTGCGGCAAATGACAGCGCTGCCATGGTCATTAGGGTGATAGAAAAGGGCAGTGAACGTAGGCAAAACCACAGCAATAATGTCCCAACTACAAGCACTAACGGCAGCAGTACTTGGTTGTCTTTCTGCCGCGCATTGATGCCGTCTAGTTCAAACATCAGCCTGCCAAGCACGTATATGTCTACGTTTGGGAATTCTTCGCGCAAGGAGTCTCTTAAGGCGACTACTGAACGAGCAATTTCTAAACGCGTTTCTTGATCATCTTCAGCATTCTTGTAGCGAATTGTAGCCAACGCCATATCACCCGCTTTAGACAGTGAGTCTTTCACGATGTCGTCGTCGTTTAACGCAATTTCGCGGATCGCCGCCGTATCGCTGTCGGTGAGCCCCGTGAGCTCAGGTACTAGGTAGTCTCTGCCATAGGTTTTTTGATCAGAATCGCTCAAGCGCTGATTTAACAGCGACCTTACGGCGATGGCTGATTTCACTTCAGAGTAACGTTGGGTCAATGCCTCCATTGCTTGCAGTGACTCTAAGGCAAAAATGTCCTCGGCTTCGAACGCGAAAAGTACGCCGGTAGTGGGCGGGAAGTCTTCCTGCGCCATCTCTACTTCTAATTTGAAAGGGTCGTTATCGCTGAGTAGCGATTCGCTGGTGGCAACCATGCGGATGGAACCCAAGCCGACAGCGACGCAGATGCTTAAGGCCAAAGTGACTAACGCTAAAACGTTGCGCTTTTCCAGCAGGAGATCGAGGATAAACTTCATTTTTTTTTGGACTACCGACGAATTATTCTTAATTGCGGGGTATGCTACGGGAGTCGGATGATTTTTACACACGGTAATAAAATGAAAATTATAAAACCTTTTGCGCATGCCCGCCGCAGCGCTTTTTCAAGCTTACTTTTGAGTCTCTCTTTGAGTCTTTTTTCGGGTGCTGTTTCGGCCTCTAGCAATGCCAAGGTGGGTGACTTTGCGCTGTTAGATCACAGCGGAAAATTCCATCAGTTAAGTTACTACGGCGACTATAAAGCCGTGGTTATTGCGACCCAAGGGCTGAGTGGATCTGGACTAGCAGAGGATGCGGCTAACCTTAGCGCGGTTAAGCGCGCGGTTGGCGAGCAGAACGTTAAGTTTTTTATGCTTAATCCTCAGCCTAAAGATGCGCGGGATGCGGTGGCGGCAAAAGCTAATGAGCTAGATCTTAACATTGCTATCTTGCTGGACCAGTCCCAGCTTGTGGCTGAAACCCTCGGCGTTACTCGTCTAGGTGAGTCGGTGATCATTAATGCAGATACTATGACCGTGCTATACAGAGGCGATACAACGTCAATTGCGCAAGTGTTGCCCAGTCTGCTCGCTCAGGATGGTGCAGAGATTGCCAGTGCCCAGCCCACAGGTCAGCTGATCGACTTTGCAGCCAAAACCGCCCACCAGCAAGCGTCTGTCTCGTATACAAAGGACATTGTTCCCATTCTTCAAGAGAACTGCGTTTCTTGCCATCACGACGGTGCTATCGGTCCTTGGTCAATGTCTAGTCATGCCATGGTTCGAGGTTGGTCGCCAATGATGCGCGAAGTGGTGATGACTCGTCGTATGCCGCCTGGTCAGATTGACGGTCATGTCGGTAAGAAAATCGCGGAAGTTGCTGGCCTCACCAGTGCAGAAAAGCAAAAGCTTGTGCATTGGATAGATGCGGGAGCGCCCATGGGCGAGGGCACTGATCCCCTGCCTTTGATGACTTTTACCGACGGTAAATTCAGCTTAGGTGAACCAGATATGGTGTTTAAGGTGCCAGCTCAAAGCATTCCAGCTACCGGTGTTATTGATTACCGCTATGTGCCAGTTGAGCTTAACTTAGATCGCGATGTGTGGATTCGCGCTATGGAGTTTGTGCCAGGCGATCGCGAGGTTTTGCACCACGTCATTACCTATTTATCTAGCCCCGCGGATAAGTCTGGCAGTGAACAGAACAAAGCAGCTGAGCGTGGCGATAATATTGGTGGTTTTGCGCCGGGTCGACAGCCAGATGAGTTTCGCGATAACAGCGGCCGCTTCATTCCGAAGGGTTCTAATTTATTGTTGCAAATGCACTACACCACTTCCGGTCGCGAGACTGTAGATGAAACCGAAGTAGGGCTGTTCATTTATGACAAGCCGCCAGCTTTTGTAATGTCTGGTGGTGTGGCTGGTCAACGCCGTTTCCTAGTGCCTCCCGGTGCCAAGGAACACTTGCTGCGTGGCGAGCAATTGGTAGAGCGGGACGCCTATCTTTATGAGATGACTCCGCACATGCACTTTCGTGGTAAGCACATGAGCTACAGTGTTGAATACCCTGATGGCAAAACTGAACAGTTGTTGTCTGTGCCTAAGTACGATTTCAACTGGCAGTTCAACTACCGCTTAGAAGAGCCTCTATTTTTGCCTGCGGGGAGTAAGTTGATTGCCACTGGTGCAATGGATAATTCAGATCGTAATCCAGGCAATCCAGATCCAACAAAGCCGGTGTTCTTTGGCCTGCAAACCATGCACGAAATGTTCTTTGGTTTTACTACGCTGCGTTATGAGGGTGACACACCTGATGGGGTAGCCGTGGAAGAGGCTGTGACCGAAGTCGCTGATGACTCCGTTGCCGGATTTGACTAAGACCCTGAACAGACCCTAAACAGATCCTAAACAGGCCTTAACGCGGTCTGTTTAGAATTGCCCTGAAATGACAGGACCGTTTCAGTTAGAGTGTTCGTATCCAAAGACCTTTTCTATTCAAAAACCTTTATCCGAAGGCCTTTATCGTTCGAAAGGCCTTTATCAAATGCTCAAGACATGGGGGAAACACGTTAAAGACCCTCTGGTAATGCCAAGCAATTCGACACTAATTTCCACATAGTCCAATGGGCAAATGAAGCGCGTAGCGTTCGAACTCTTTATCTGTCGTGCAAATTTCAACTTCAAGTCGCGCAGCCACTGCGCAGATCAAAAAATCTGTATGTGAGCCTAGTACGCCGTTAATGCAGCAGTGGTTAGAAAACTCTTCTGCTGCAATATAATCCTCGCTCACCACGGGCTCTTCAGGAAAGTGCTCTAGCTGCGCTTTTAGTTTTAAAAACTGATTGCGGTGGCTATATCCAGAGAGCAGCTCTTGCCGTATGGGACCAATTAGTTGTGCGCTTCCTGCGTTGATAACGGCAGTCAATTTTGCCGTTATGGCTTTATCTCTTGGTGTCTCGCCACGCAGAGCCAACGACCAAATACACGTATCAACTAGCATCGGTGTTATGCGTGTGCTTTTTTGTAATCGTAATCTTCATCATTGGGCATAGAGCCAAAGAGAGCGATAATCTCCTTCTGCTTTCTGCGCTCGACAAATTCTTTTAAGGCCGCATTTACGGTATCTTTTTTAGTTTTTAGACCGCCTATTTTTAGCGCTGTTTCCAGCAAGCGGTCATCCAACGCCAAGTTTGTAGCCATAATGTTCATATTACGTTTAATGATTTCCCTTTGAGTTCACACATATTTCTGCACGTATTGCCATATTAAGCCGCTCACCCCAAGCTTTCTTTAAGCCCGCACTCAACAGCGTATAAACCTACTCTTGATTCAGAGCGTTAGCTTGGTATTAAGCGATGGGTATCGAGCTTGCATTGCAACGGCAAGTCTCTCATCTGAATGTAATGCGCGTGTGAGCCTATGTTGATGGTCTTCATAAGCGATATGCGGTTTTGTTGGAGGACCGGTTAGGGTGAGCGCGAAAAATCTGGCGGCACGGGTCATTGGCACGGGTCATGGCTGCCGCTACCTCCTAAAAGTCACCGCTTAAAAGCTAAGGTTAATAGCTATCGACTAAAAGCGATTGATAAAACCCAGAGGGTTTACTTTTAGTCAGGTTATGTCGATCTAGGCTATCGTCCAGCGTGACTCCATTGTGGTCGCTGTTTTTGATTTCCCCTAGTTGGGGCTGAGATGCCAAGTGGGTTACTTATGGGGTTGAGGAGTGGGGTGAAGAGTGGTGGTGGGGCGGGTAACGAGGGGAATAGCGGGACCTAACAACAGCCGCTAGGTTGTCGACTATTGCCCTAGCACGATTCCTGTGCTGTCCCAGTAGAAGTAGCTGTGAGTGTCTTCGTTGTCTTGTAACAAGAGTAGTGTTGCCCCCAGTTCGTTGCCTTCTGGCCCGAACAATGCGCCTTTTAGGTAACCTTCGCCGCTTAGGGTGCCGTTGGATGTGACCACTATCGAAGCGTCCAGCGTGGCTGTTATTTGTCCGTCTACTAATGTGCCGTTGACTAGTGTCATGGTGATATTGGGTATGCCCGCAACCAGCCCATAGCTGGTGTTGCTGTTGAATATGTCTGCGTAGTTGTAGAACTTATCTAAGACCACGGTGCCGGTAACGGTATTGCTTGCATAATTCACTGTGATGTTACCGCTGCCTTTAGCAACCAGTGTGGTCGACGTGTTTCTGTCGTTGTCCCAGTACTGAAAAAGCATGTCGGGTAGTAGTGCAAAATCTTGATTGGCTGTGGTTTTTACGTCGCCGTTTTCTGTGAAGTCACCGTAGATTATGGGCAGGGTGTGCACGGGGTCGCGGCCAGTATAGATAACTTGCGCAGCCGCGCCGTCGACGTACTCTACGCCTTGAGAGGCCAGCCAGGTGCTGTCATAGGTGGTGACGTTTAACTCTGCGCCAGCGAGTGCTTGCTGGTAGCTATTGGCGACTTGGAAGCCGGTAGGTTCATAAAGAGCCGCAATAGTGTCGGTGCCGTCTGTGTTCACGGTCCAAGTGTAGTCTAGCGTGATGTTGCCATTACTTTGGCCTGCGGCGGAAATTGCGTAGCTTTGTCCATCTTCGGTGAATGAAATGGTCATGCTTTGAATGTACTCGGCGTTCAATGAGGACCCGCTAGCGACAATTTTGGCGAGCGCTATGGCGTCCCATTGCTGGGCAGAGTATTCACCCAAAATCTTGCTGTAGGAAAAACTGCTGGCTGCAGCTTGTGCGGGAGTCCCGCTGGCTGGTGGTGCATTAGTGGCTGTTGAGCTTGCTTCGGTGCTGCTGCCACCACCACCGCAGGCTGTTAACGCGCTGAGCCACCCAATACCCACTAATGTGATGCAGCTGTGATTCTTAAGCAAGAGAAGGTGCCTCAGTTGGTGTTGATAACTTTTGGTTAACTCATCGTAGAGCAAAGTGTCTGAAAAATCTCACCGCCTGTGCACTTATGGTGAGTTCTGGTGAGTGAGTGCAAGGGCGGCTCAAGTGGACGGCGGGCTGGCTGACACGGGTATCTTGCGAACATCTCCAGCCATCTTGCTGTGCAGTTGGACTTGAGTATTTTGTTTGAACGGTTACTGTTTACGCTCGCCAACGAAATCACGTGGCGTTTAACGAAGGATTGAGTATGTCGGCAGCCAATGACTTAACAACAAAGAAGTCTTTTCTGCGATCAGGGTGGATAAAAGCGCTTGGTGGGTTCGTTGGCTTGGTGCTTTTCCTGGCGGTCATGGCCTACGCCAATTCGTCGAGAGTCATCGCTTTAGTGGACGATCACTTTTATGAGGAAACATTGGCCGCCTGCGTGGTGGTATTTGGCTGGGTCGCTTCCGACCGGCTAACGGTTGAGTTGCAGACATTTTGTAATGTTTCAATGTTTACCCTAGCGGCGCAAAATCAGCAGAGGACTGCTGACGCCGAAGAATAGGCGCCCAAAGGCCCGGAGATCTAGAGGCTTAGAGACTTTCAGCTGCTAAGGTCAAGAGGCTTTCGCTGTAAGGTTGTCGTCAGCACTAGAATGCTCAACTGAGCAGACCAAATCACCCACCTTTAATAATGGCTCTGGCTAAATTCGACCCACTTATAAACGCATCTTCAGCACTAGTGCCTGTACACCAATCGCCGGCTGCGGCTAGGCCTTGGCTGCGGTCCAGCAGATAGGCTTTACCCAATGGTGCTTGAATTCCCGCATGCAACCATCTGTGTGCTTGGCTATGCACTACCTCGGGCAATGGTCCGTACAGGGCGTGTAATTCAGCAAGCATGTGTTGAGTAATTTCTTCCGGCGTAGCCTCAATGTGGGTCTGACTAAATGTGAGGCTGGCTTGCACCACATATTGGCCTTGGCCCAGAGCCTGACGTTGCGGTTTGCTGTGTTCAGCAACGATTCGAGAAATTGCTTTGCTAGGTGCATGCTCCAGGTCCAATGCCTTCAGTTTTTTCTCGGTAACCAACATTAACGCCCACGTGCAGTAGGTGTGCAGGTTGCTCAGACTTTGGGTGACGGAGCTTTTTATGTCCGCGAGAATGTTCACGGCCTGGGGTGGCGGTGCGGTGCTAATCACTAGGTCAAACGGACCAAAGGTCTCGCTCTCATTGCTGAAAAGCTGCCAACCCTCTGGTTTGGCTGGGGCTACGCGGGTGATGGTCGTGCCCAGGTGAGTGCTGAGGGTGTCAGGTGAGTGCGCAGCTATAGCTGCTGCAATATTTTTCGCCAGTTCGTTATTGCCAGTGGCGCCGACATAAAATTGCTCTTGAGGTTGCGCGCCTGTGGGGTGCCAAGGTTGCAGGGTTTTTATTTGGTCTAGGAAATCTGGGTCCCTGCCCGAGAAATACCCCGTGCCGTGATCAAAGCACCAGTTGTCTTTGCGGCGAGTGGAGGTGCGGCCCCCGAAGCCGCGGCTTTTGTCAAAGAGGGAGCAGGTAGCCCCTTGCTCCAATAAGAGGTTCGCGCAGCGTAGGCCGCTTATGCCTGCGCCAATAATGGCAATTTTCTGATCTTTAATAGGGTTCAAGGTGCGCTGCAAGGATTGATCCTCAATGGGGTATTAGGTTGGGGGAGAAAGTATGCTTTGCGGCGTATTGGTTTGCGAATACCTTCTGGATTTGTCCAGTTTTTGCTCGGATAAGTGCGACAAATCATTACCTTTTTTGTTGATATCCGTCCAAAAAGGTCGAATATATTGTAATGTCTATTATTTGTATAGATTGTATATGGATATTATGTTGACGGAACGAAGAGTGCGCACTATCTTTGAATGCATGAAACCGATAGAGCAAAAACAAGAAAGAAAGCCGCGAGCGATAGCAATGTCCAGAGTGCAAAGAATGGACCTAGTCCCTTCCTTGAACGCGCTGACCCTAGTTTTAGTCGCTGTTTCAA
>Ga0206682_10000383_pt1 | contig 48204 bp, 74 predicted proteins | sample M240m12015metaG_FD_155444 | JGI IMG/M metagenome (GOLD analysis project Ga0206682, IMG submission 155444) | Ammonia-oxidizing marine archaeal communities from Monterey Bay, California, United States - M2 40m 12015 | ecosystem: Environmental > Aquatic > Marine > Intertidal zone | place: USA... | reverse complement strand
ATTGCCATCTTCTGTTATTGTCCAATCACCAAGCGCAACCGTTCCAAAACTATTGCTTCCTGTTGATGTGACATTTCCAGATAAATTTCCTGTGACGTTCCCTGTGACCGCGCCAGTTAAATCACCTGTGACATCGCCCGTCACGTTGCCAGTCAAATTTCCCGTAACGTTTCCAGTGACAGATCCACTAACATCGCCAGTTAAGTTTCCGGTGACATTTCCAGTTACCGCCCCCGTTAAAGCGCCGACAAAGGTTCCAGCCTTAATGGTGGCATAAACGACTGAGCTATCAGTAAGATCAATAGTGCCGCTTGGATTTGGTGCATAGGCGCTAAGAAACTTAAACTGCCCGTCTGATACATCGAAGAACCAACCCACATGAGTAAAGCCTACGCCGCTCGTTCCTGTATTGCGGTTTGAAAATACACCTGTGTCAACGTTGGTAGGATTTGCCGTTCCCGTCCACTTATCGCCAACCGTATGGCCGCTTGCGGCGTTAAATTTGATGCTAATTCCATCTGAAAGAGCCTGATCGTTTCCCGTTATCGCAACGTTTGCCGCAACCGTTGTTGTGAAGTTATCGTTTGACCATTTAAAAGTGTCATCGCTTCCATGAGAACTATCAATCTGAACGTAGTAAACCTTATTAGAAGCTGTTCCCGTATAATGACCAGTATATACGCCATCATCTAATCCAGTTCCTGAGAAACCTGTGTTGGTGTCTCCGATGCTATCACCACGATTTAAATAATTAAACGCGCCAGAGATAGCGATATTATTACTGTCAGCAACGGTTTGGGTTCCAAGAACCGTCAAATCCCCTGCAACCGTAACGTCTGCGCCGAAATGGCTGTTGCCCGTTACGCGCAAAACCTCGAAAGCGTGATGTTCTACCTCAATATAAACGCATCCATTCGAGGAAGAAGCGAGCAAGCAAAGCCCAAGGTCTGTTGCAAAATTTGGATAGCTAGGAGCATCAACTTGCGTTGATCCAGCCGTTGTTCCCACATTGACACGCTCGCCCGCTGTAAGATGGCTCGTATCGAAAAAAACAATTCCACCAGTAACCGCAAACCCATAAGCGCTATCTGCGATAGCTGTCGGCAAAACCCCGATTGCATAAGCTTGGTCAATCGTTCCTGATGCCGTTGCTTTTGCAATCGTGGGAACCGCGCCAGTTTCCCCAGTGAGATATACCGCTGAACCCGCAGCAATGCTCGAACCAGTGTTATTATAAACGCGCAAAACAGTATCTTGACCCGCATGAATGGTCATGGCGCTGTTTGAATTATAATATGCTAGGCTGTCGCGGGTGCTGTCGTAGAATACACGGCCCTCTGAGTGCGTTGGGGCTGATACTGGGTTTAAATCTACATGGGAAGAAAAAGCCGTTCCTGTGGCCTTTCCATTCGCGTCTAGCATATTCGCCTTATCGGCGGGTTGGACGCAGAGAATAAGCTTTTCCCCCGCGCCCCAACTTACTTCATTATCTGAATTGGAAGATGAAAGAATGGTTGTTCGGGCAAGAGTTGTTCCCGAAGCGGTATATGTACCAATTCCAACCTCCCATCCCGATCCATCAACCGCAGCGGCGGCGTAATAGGTTGTGTTCCCATTACCAATCGCTGCGAAGCTTTGGAAGCCAGTTTCGGCCCCTGCCAATGTGTAAGTTCCCGTTCCCGTTGTTGTGGAACTTTCTTTTACACGATCTTTTACAACAAGAGCCATAAGCCGACCTCCAAGCTAAATTATTAAGATGGGTCTGGGATACCTATGTCAAATGTAGCCAAGGTGAAAGTGTTGCCGCTCGTCACACTCTGAGAGGCAGTGAGTGCCGCAGTGGCGAGCAAACGGCTGTTTGTTGTATCAACAATCGCATAATGCGTTGCCGTGCCTGTCGCCGTAATAGAGCCATCAGAAATAGCCGCAACAGTAACCTTGCGACCGCCGCCTGTTCGATCCGCAGGGGCATTGATTGAAAGGCTTGTTGAATTGCCCAAAGCATAAGTCGCGTTTGCTTCTGTGAAAGTCGTTGCTTCTTGAGATGTTACCAAAATTTTATTGGCTTCTGTATCAAGGACGGTGAGGCCATTATCAAAGACCCGATCTCCAAGTGTTGCCATGACTGGCCTCCTTTAATGAAAGTGCATATGCGCCCCGAATATAACATCAAAGCAGGTTGCCGTCTACTTAGAACGTTTATGCCAAAAAAAACGCCTATATCTTTCCTTAAAGGTTGAACCTAATAGTGCGTGGACTTTTGCAATTTTCTTAACATCATATACGCCAATCCCCATTTTTATCTTTTCACGCTTAAAGGGAATGACTTGGATCAATGGCGTTCCCCTTGGTATAACCCACTCTCCAACCTTATTTCCCGTCCAAACATAAGGAAAATTTATTTGTTGGTGATAAGTGTCCGTATCAACAACGCCCTCGATGATTTCAATATTATGCTGCCAGTTGTTAGCAGGATTTTTAAACTGACAAGACCAGCCATCTTCTGTTTCGATCACCCAAGGATTGGAGAATTTTAATAGAACCTTTCCAAGGGAAAAGTTTTTTAAATCACAAGCCTCGCCAACCTGTTCCCATGTGTGCTTGGTTATATCCGCGCCAGCACCTCCATCAAAGCCCTCTGGAAACTTGCACCAAATATGCTTTCCATCTTCTTCGATACTAGCAACCTCAAACCCTTCAACAGTCTTTCCTATAAGGTCAGGCTTTTTATCATCATTTACCGCCGCAATGAGTTTTCCGTCTTTATCTAAAAGCTTGTAAACTACTGTAATCTTAACGTGCAAATCCCCCCACAAGGGAATGATAAAACCCTGTGAGCAAGCCTCTAATACTGGAATACAACGCTTAATGGTTCCAACATCAGCGGGGCCAGAATTTTCTAAATCCTTTGGCAAAACCTTGAACCAGTCTGGCAAAAACTTTGGGGATTTTGCTGGCCTTGGTATGGCGTCCATCATATCGGGGCGGCAGCGAAAAACGATAGTCGGTTGCTTCTGCAACTTTTTAAAAAACATCTTGTTTCCTTATTTAAGCGTCATCCCATATAATTGCATAACCCACGCCGTAAGTAGCATTTATATTTCCACCTGCCGCCAAATAACCTTCAACGGTACAGCCAAAAGATGCAAGGGTATTTGCTTGGTTGAAACTTGCAGCCAAATTAAAACTTGTTGTGCTTGAGCCACCTTGCGCGTAATTGTTTGAAACAAAAGCCGAAAAAGCCCGATTTGATAAAGTGCTTGCCCCATTTACCTTAACCCAGCTATTAGAACCGTTCACAGTGAAATTTGAACTGCCTTGCCCAGAAGCATTGGTTAAACGTGCTGAGAAATAAGTTCCGTTATTTGCGTTTCCAGCAATCACAGCCCCGCTGCTACCCGAGGATAATGTTATGGGAGAATTGTTATCAGCCGCAACGCCCCTATCCCAAGGCGGGGTTTGGTTTAATAGAGTTGAAAGGGTCACTGGAATATATCCGTCAAGGACGCCTGTTACAGCCACCACACCAGAAGCACCAGCGCCGCCACCCGCGCCAACATAGGGCGCACCTCCATTCACGCCCGAAGCACCTGAACCCCCGCTGCCGATATTATTAGCCTTAAGGGTTGCGGCGTTATTTGAATTTGTAAGATCAAAAGTAACCGTCACAGCGGATGCGGAAAATCCACCATCACCGCCATCCCCGAAGCCACTATTTCCAAAACCTCTATAGTCGTTTGTTGCAAAAGACCCACCGCCGCCGCCGCCCGCGCCGTAAGATGTATTTGGAGGGGCCGAGCCAGAATTTGGGTTACTTTGGTTGCTTCCACCAGCGCCGCCAGAGCCACCAACGCCAAATGTTGAAGAATGACCAGTTTGCCCCGTTGTGGTTCCAAGTAAAGCCCCGCCAGATCCACCATTCCCGCCTGTTGCGCTGTAAGAATTTGGCCCGTTGTAAGATCCAGAGGAATATCCACTTATTTGAATTGTTGTAGTGCCGCCCTGTGACCCAGTGTTCCCTGTGTTTGCTTGGTTTGAACCAGAGCCGCCACCGCCGCCGCCGCCGATCAAGGTCACTGTATGAACCTCACCAGCCGCCAGAGAAAGGGTGTTTCCGTTCCCCGCCGTTGTAATTAATTGATCACTGCCTGTTGCATTGCCCCTTTGATAAAACACAGGCTCATAGATCCGCAAACCAGTTATATCATCATGGATCACAGCTTGTGCGGTGCCGCTGTTAAGTTGAGGGTGGTTCGCGGTTGTGAGGCTTGTATGGGAAAGCTGAAACCCTGTTGGCGCGTTTCCTGTCGTAGAAGTTCTGCCGATATAAAATCCATCAGTTCCAAAGTCTGATTGGGATGTTCGACCCGCAAGAAACCCTGATGTTGGGCCAGACAAAGAAAGAGCTTCGTCAATATCAAGCTTTGCCGTGGTTATCGCTCCCGCCTCAAGCTTTTCAGTAGAAATAGCCCCCGCCGCGATAGCCGCTGAATTTATTGATCCAGCTAAAATCTTTCCAGCAGTAACCGCATCCGCATTAAGTTCGTTGGTATCAACTGCGTTCGCTTGGATCTTAGCCGTTGAAATACTGTTATCGGCAATTTCTGTTTCGGTGATTGTATTGGCTGGAATATCTGAACTGGAAATAAACGTTGTGGTAGCGTTTGCCCCAGAAGAAAATCCAGATGAGTTGCCAGTGAAATCCACAGCCTTGAGCCAATAATAAAAAGCAGTGTTTCCCGCTAAAGGGCTGTCAACAAAATACTCTGCATTGGTTTCTGTGACCTTTGTGGCGCTCCCGCTATTATTTACGGTGTTGCGATATACTTCTATGTGAGAAAGATCTTTTGCCGTTGGATTTGTCCAGCTTAGAGAAACGGCGCGGAATATTCCGTTTGCGTTTAAAGAAGTTGGCGCTGATGGCGCTATGGTATCGCCGCCAACGGTTATAGATCCCACGTTTGTATATGCGCCAGCAATGCCCGAAGCATTAACAGCCCTGATCTTATAATTGACGCTAACGCCCGCTTTATATCCAGTCAGAGAAACCACACTACTTGTGAGTGTCATGATTTCATAAAGGGCATCGCTATCAGTAGAAAGCTTATGTGCGACCTCATAATGGGAGAAGTTCCCCCCTGCCGCATCAGGCCAATCCAAGGTTATTCTGGGAACAAATGTGCCATCCGTATCTTCAAATCCCGTATTGGTTGCGGTGATGCTTCCAATCGTTGAATTTGTAGAACCATCTGGAACAACAGTGTTGTGATTTGTCGTTGCCGTTGCGTCTGCCGAGTTCCAATCAAATGCGGCTTGAGATGTTTCTCGAAGGCTCATAGATATTAAAAGAGCGCCATCTTCGTCGCGAACTTTTGGCTGCCAAGAAAGAACCTCAAAAAGCTTATTCGTAAATCCATATCTGGCATGGGTTAGCTGAACGATGTCGCCAACCTCCACCTCCATAGCATCAGTAGAAAAATCCGCGCTAAAACTCATTTGCTCCCGACCTCTCAATAAGGTCAGTTTCGCAAGCCGCTGCGCCGTTGTAGAATTTACAGTAAATGGAAGATTTAAGTCTAAAATGCTTTCTTGGTTATTATCTTCTGAAAGGAATGTTGAGTTTGAAACCTGTGGATAATCTCCCGTAATATATCCCTCGGCCTCATCAATAAATGTTCCTTGAACAACATTGAAATTGTCACGCATTGAAATTTTGGTTTCAAGGGTGATGCCGCTTCGGAAATCATCATCTGTAAATGTTTTGACTGGCGTTGAATAAGCGCCCGCCTTTAGAACCCACTGCCCCGCGCCATAGAACAATGTTCCCGCGCAAGATGTAACCATATCCTCAAGAACACCGCCAACTGGCCTATTTGCGCTTATAACACCGTCAAGCCTATATCTTTTCTGTGTGCCGCCGCCAGTAAGGGCAACATCTTCATCACATTCATTAGCCGCAGATTGAAGGCTTGTATAATTGATGAGGCTGTCATCAAGACCATATTCCGCATAAAGAAAATCTGCGATACATAGAGCGGGATTGTTTGAATATGTCCAAGTAGAAGGATTAGATAATTGCTGTGACCCAACGCGAGGATCGTAAACCTTTTTCCCTTGGACAGTAGCCGTGACAATGGGCAATCCATTGGCAAAAACTTCTCTGTCATATTCATATCTGACATAGAGATAAGCCAACCCCTTGCCGACAAAGTTACTATCTAAGGCATCATCACCAGTTAGCTCGCTATCCGCAATCAATGTGTTGGCAAGATTTTTCCCACTCACATTTGCAAAACTATCAGTTGCAGATGTTTGATTTCCAAGATGTTTATAAACGCGAATTTTGCTATCCCATTCGGCATCGGTGACAAAGCCATTGCTATCGAGGGATTGGATCGTATCGTTTATAAAAATATTTGTTATGTCGTGAACTTCATGCCCCGCCAAAACAATAATTTGATGCAAAAATTTGTTATCGTCGCCCGTGCTTTCGTAGAATGTAACAGTGCCGCCTTTTCTTATTTCGCCATAAACAAATTGCTGAGGCGCGGCGCTTTCCCTACCGTTCACCAAAAGCCCCGATGAACTCATAGATCCTTGGTCAAACTTGGGCGTTGAAGCTTTCGCAGCCCAGCTTGTTACAGCGTACATGATCAAAGAACCGACCAGAGAAGCGCCAGTAAGCACCGTTACACCGCCGATGGTGATTAAAGCCGTTGTTGCGAATGCGCTTGCTCCCACAGCATTTAAAACGATTGTTCCGACAAGTGTGGCTCTTGGCACTCGATCCCAAGCGTTTGCATTTGCCGCTGGCATTAAGACATTAAAAGGTTCACGCTTCATTTGGCAAAATCCATGAATATTTTACGGTATCGAGTGATCGGAATATTATATCATTTTCGTCAAGATAGACAGCCTTACTTCCAAGCGACATTCCAAGAGCAAAGCCGATAGAAAACTTTTTTTCTAAGTCCGAAGCAACAAGCGCACCAAGAGGGGGAACAAATTTAATTCTTTGCAGTCGTTCATCAATGGCGGGAATGATGCTGTTTCGTTTAAATTTTTTCTTGAGGTTTGTGCGCCCAATAAATTTTCCATCTTTGGCATATTCTCCAAGCCAATCATCTGCCCACCCAGAGCCATACATTGCTTTGAAAGCCCCGTTGGTAAACGTCAAACAATCATGAGCGCCCCAAACGAACCCTCTAAGTCTACAGCTATCAACGTAACGATTTAAGCTTTCTCGCGGCCCCATACTATTTCCTTGTCCTGTATATCAGCGACATAGGAAAAGAACGTGTCACCACTATGCCGCGCCCGATGGTTTTCATTTGTGTAGCGGCGATTGCTGGCTTTTTCTAAGCGAACAAGTTTGCTCTCCACTACAAGATTTATAACGCTTGAAGATCCATCGTCTTGAATGGACATTGTATTCATAAGTCCATCAAAAACAGTTACCGTTGCAGATTGCCCTTCAACGCCAAGATAAATTTTTGCGGCTCTATTTTGATAATTCTCAGTTGTAGCGCGTGTGATCAAATCAGAACTAACGCCGCTCAAACTAAGCGTCACAGATTTTGCAGAAAGATCAGAAGCTTCTTCTAAGCCTTGAATGCCAATCAGGTTTCCCGCGCCCGTGAAGGTTTCGCTGTTGATAGTTTTATCACCCAAGCCCGTCCACAATCTCAAATCTTCGCTATCAAAACTTAAATCAACAGCAATGAAAGCCTCAACATCATCAGCGATAAGAGCCGCTAAAAGATTTGCATCAATCGTCCTGCTCATACGACCTCCGTGCAGCTAAAGGTGATGCCATAAAGGCTTAACTCATTGGCGCTCCAAGTAAGATCATTGCTGTCCATTCTAAAGACACCTTGCGCCGAAGTTATATCAACGGGAGTAGATGTCGTTATGGCGGCCTTGAGAGGGGGCTGGATGGCGCAAGTTCCGTTCCCAGTGTTATCATCCACAATCATGTGCAAACGCGCATTAGTGGATGTATTTAGCTGGATATAGCTTCCCTTGTTTAAAGTCTTTCCAGAGCCAAGGGTAAGGTTCACAACGCTATCCCCGATTGCGCCGCTGGCCCCCACTGAGGCAGATGTTGCGGTTCCACGAATTGTTTTCGCGTCTGGATCTCCAAGAAGAAATGTATTGGCTCGACCCTCAAGAGATAAAAAGAACGCTTGCCATTCTGCGGCCTGATCTCGCTTCATGGGAGGCAGTGAGAGGACCGCATACCATTGCGCTCTGGCGTATTTGAAGGTTTGCTCTTTCCCCGTAAAAGGGCTTTGCGAGACAGCAACACCGCGCCTCATGCCCCACTCGGAACTTGTAAACGCTGGGCTTGAGGGCATTGTAATAAGTGCCATTATGCAAAAGCCTTTCCATATGTGCCACCGCGCCGCTTCGCATCGAGAACAGCCGCCATCGTATCTTTCTTGAATTTGGGCAATAGAGAGATCATTTCGGCGCGAACAGTTTGAGAAACACCAGTTTCAACATTGATCGTTTGATTTACGACAGTAGCCCCACCGCCTCCAAGCGCTCTTGATGTTTCGTGATTATTCAAAACTGTTCCAGAAGAATTTGGAACAATGAGTTCTGGGCCTCGCTCCCCAACGATTGTCGGTTGCCCCCTTTGTAAGGTTCCCCCGCCAGCCAATAAGGGAATTGATGGAAGCTTCTCAAAACCAGCAACTCCACCAAACATTGCGTTTATCATATTATTAACAATCGCCAATCGGAAAAGCTGTGCAATCATATCTCTGACAGCCGCTTTAACAAGATCAACCATATCGTCCATTGAGAATTTCGCACCATCAAGCATTTGCCTAAATGTGCTTACAACCCCGTCACCAATCTGCGAAATTCCATCTACAAGAACTTGCATATTTGTAGCCATTTTTTGCGCTTCAACATCTACAAGATCCGTAAGAGCGGGGATTTTACCAATATCGCCCTCAAGGCTTTGAATGGTAGCCTCCATTGGCTTGAGAACACCGAGTTCAACAAGTTTTTTCTTCAAAGCATCGAGACTAATTTTTGCTCTTTCTGCCGCCGCTTCTTCTTTCTCAATCGAAGCTGTCAATTTTGCAGAAGCCTCTTGAAGCCCGCTTTGATCTGGCGCTTGCATTGGGTCTACTTGCCTACTATCAAGGCCAAATCTTCTCAAAATAGAATTGTATTGAGTTATAAGTTTGTTCATTCCCTCAACAATAAGCTCTTTAAGCTTAAATGTTATATTTGCGACCAGTTGAGAAATCCGAAGCCCAATAGAAACAACCTTGTGTTTCATTTCATCAAATTTATCTGCACCAAATTGGACAAATAATTTGAAAACTTCTTTTAAGTTTTTGAACATGTCGCTCACGTCTTTTGACGCATTCCAGATTTTCATCAGGCCATCAACGATCTTGATAATTCCCACCAAAACAGCGACAGGGATCAATTTTCCAATTATTCCCCTAAAGGTTTTTAAAATCGGGCCAAGAGCAGTGACCAAACCTTTGAAGCCAAGCTTTAACTTCATCAATCTTCCAAGGGGTTTACCCGCCAGAGCCGTTTGGAGTGCAATCTCTGCCATTGAAATAGCATAAAGCTTGTTAGCCGCAGCACCAGCAAGCGCGGCAACCTTAAGGGCGACAAACCTAACAGCAAGCAAAGCAAGCAACGGAGCCAGAATTTCTAAGCTTGAAGCCAAGGCATTAATAACTGGAACGAGAACAGTAGCGAATACATTAGCGATTTGACCCATCACGGCAAGAATAGGTGTTGAAGCTATCAAAAGATTGCGAAACGCGACTGATAATTTAATAACAGCCTCGCCTAATCCAGCGCTAAATATAGCTTTTTGCATTTGAAAAAACGCATCCCCGACCATCGACATTGCGCCGCCCGCCGTTTTAGCCATATCATCCATCAGGCCATCGAACTCACCGCCGATGCCAAATCCTTCTTGCAGACGCTTCACGGTATCCGCCACAGAATGAGCTACCCCGTCCTTGAAGCCAAGCATGGCTTTTATACCATCATCCCGCAGTATTTCTGCGCTGTTGATACCCGCCGACATTGCTTTCTGGATTTGACCTGCAATTTCGTTGAAAGATCTTCCCGTCAATGCGGAAATGTTACCAGTGATCTGTAATAACTGGTTCATATCGTCAACATCGTTAGCCACAACGGCTAATGGACCAGCGCCAGCAGAGATTTCTCTCAAAGAAAATGGCACCTTTCCCGCAAACTTATCAAGCATGTCAAAAGCTTTGGCACCATCTTCGGCTGAACCAAATAGGGTCCGCATTTTGATTTGCAGGTTATCAACTTGGATGCCTGTGGCAATCACGCCCTTTGTGAAGCCAATAAGAGCAGCCGCCCCGCCTATCGCAGCAATAGCAGTGCCAACCTTCTTGAAGCTTGAGGACATCTTGTTCGCGCTTTGATCAACATGGCGTGTTGCCTTATTAATGTCACGGCGCAGATCGGACATATCCGCTTCAATTCGAACTAGGATTTCATCAACTGTAGTAGCCATTAGTCTGGGTGCAACTCCATCAATTCCTCTAGTTCATTCTTCGATAATGGCGGCGGTTTGCCATCAGAATTAAACTCAATAAAACCGTCACAAGCCGCGATAAATTCAACGAAAGAACAATTCCAAAATTCATCTGGTGTCATCCGCATTTTGCCAAGGGCCAATTTCATCCAATCGTTCCAAGGCAAGTCATCATCTAAGCTTGTGCTCCCGCCTCCTGTTCGTTTCCCGCCATTTCCTCACCGCCACTGACAATAAACGCAATTACTTCGGCAACAGCCTTTAAGCCTTCCGCAACCCCTGCGTCCCAAATGATTTTTTTAACTTCAGCGTCTTTAACATCTTCTCCGCTTGATCTGATAACGGGCGTTAACACAGCGACCATCTGTGATGCGCTTATATCCGCTGATTGCATATTATTAGCTAATTTTAAAAGAGATCCACCTATGTTGGTTTCAATCCGCATCATCACGTCCATGTTGATTTTGCATTGAAACTTCTGGCTGCCCAGATTTAGTTGCATTTCTCCGCGCTTTGGGTTTGTCATTCTTGACCTCCATTACTTCAATATGAAAAACCTCACCCCTATTTAACCAATCGGTAAGGGATGAGGATTTATAGATTTTACCTTCTGCCTTGAAAGTATCCCCCGCCTCTAAACCAGAGGCGCAGGGAACCGAAAAGATATTTTCCTTACGATGGGCCGAGAAAGTTTTGTCACCGACCTCTACGGACGTATTTTGCCAGCCCATTCATAACTCCTTACGAGAACACAACCGCGCCAGAACTTTCTAGCGTGATAGAGTAAGTCATCTCACCGTTGTATTCACCGGCATATTCCAAAGTCGTAATCTGGAACTTGCCCTGATACGTTCCGAGATCGGGAATAACGATTTCAAAGTTTGGAATGTTCGCACCACCGAATGATGTACGCAAAGTTTGCTCTGACGTTGCATCGGTGAAAACACCAGACCCAGAAACCGCAACGGTTTCCACGCCAGCATCAGCTAGTAATTCTCTAGCATTTGCGCTGTCTTTTGTAGTGACGTCCACTGTCTCTTGATTAAGACTAATAGAGGTTGAACGCAATCCTCCGATTGTGGTGTAAGTATCAGATGCCGCCGCAGCCGCAGCGCTTGCACCGATTTTTAGTAGTAGGGCTGAACCTTTTTGAGCCGCCATGTTTTATTACTCCTTAGCTATCAAACACAACGGCGCGAAATCTTATGACCCCATGCCGCGTTATTCCATCATTCTCAGTTAGTGTTGTTGCGAACTCTTGCCGCAAGTTCACCAAAGAGGCTCCACTCACAGTTATAGCAGAGTTATGCAACAAAGAATAGACCGATTGCATAATCTCTTTTATCTCACGCCGACCACGATACTGTGACCAAGCATGAACCGTAAGTGTATGCTCCACGCCATCTAGCGTTTTGCTTCCATTATTCGCGGCTGTTTCTTCACCGAGAATTATGTAGGGATAAACTGTTTCTTCTGGAACGTCATCATAAACTGGAACATTCACAGGTGTTGGGGCCGCTGTGATGGTAAGCTGCCCTCCCATGCCGCCATGATTGGCGCAATAATAATATAGGGTGTCTGGCGCGTTTGCTGCGACAGTGATCAAGCTGTAAGAGCCAGAGTTTCCCGCCGTGCCATAATGCGTGACGCCGTTTGTATATTGAGACCCGCCCCCATGCGTTCCATCGCTTGTGGTAGAGAAGTAAAACGGGTGCGATCCATTGCTGCCATCGTCTTGCTTGAATTTATAAGTCGACCCTCGCTTGAGCGTCAATGTCGGGGTAAGCGCCCCGTCAATATAAAATTTCCCATTCTGAACTGTGACCGCATATTCAAGACTTTCGGTTCCGCTCCCGCCGATACCTGTCACACTTCCATTCATATGGGCATAAATAGCCTTTTGAAGTTCCCAAGAGTGAAGTGCCATTATTTAATCCCACCCTTTGCTTTTAATCCACTCATAAGCTTGCGAACTTTAGGGCGCACTTCCTCCGTGGCTGGAACTAGAAATGGAAATTGCACAAACTGACCCGTTGGTGTTGTCCAGCCCAATTCTAAATATGCAGAATATTCAGCGCGGCTTTCGACTTCTACACCCAATCTATTGGCAGTAAAAACCATATTTATGTTATTTGCTAAATATCCCGTATCAGTATTCGGAGGATTTCCTTTTCTCGCCGCAGTGTGGGTTCTGCGCGGAGAATATTTTTCGTAGGTATTTCCCGCTGGGCTTGCCTGATGAATACTTTGCACAGCAATGTTTCTTATTTCCTGCCCCGCAAAGGCAATAATTTTTTTAACTTGGCTTTCGTAACTTCGAACGACTGAGTTTGTAGCGTTTTTCCTGATCATCTTGGTTCTTATTGTCATGTCGGGACACCCTCCTCACATGTCAATTCTAAGAAGCGAAAACGATTTCCCACATTCACAACGCCATTAATGTTAAATGTGCGAATGGCAGATACGCCGTTCTGGCTATATGTTTGAACAATTCTGTTTTTAAAAGAAACGTCTTTTCTATAACGAATGTAAATCTTTGATTGAGTTACTTCTCTGATTTGATTTTCGGTTCCGAAAACACCCTCTTTCGAGTTCTGCGGCTGAATATCGGCATAAACGTCAGCAACCTTAGTCCATGTAAGGGCTGCGCCGCCGCCGCTGTCGGCTGCTCTGGTGGCGCTTTGTATCTGCACCTTATATCGCATTGCCCCGATCTTCATTTACCCAATCCCTGCGACTGGTAAAGCCTTATAGGGCGTTCCCGAAAATCTCATGATTTGATATGGCTGTAGAAGTTGCGTCAAGATAGCGGGTGGCGTTGGCGGTGTTGATTGCTCAAAATCGCCCCGATGTTCATACATAAAAGCCATATATTGCAGTATCGCCACCCTTATCGGCTCTGGAACAGTATTCGGCGTTGTTCCATATCCCGCATCAAACGTTATTTTCAAAGCGTTAGCGGCTCTTAAGTTCGTTGGATAATTTCCACCATCTCTCAAAATTATTCTGGCTGGCTCCCTTACGCTATCGACATAATAGTTTGAGCTTGCCCAAGTGTTCTCTGTATCGTCTTTTGTGAAGTATTTAATATTTGCAACCGAAACAACTGGAGCCAATGCAAGCTCAATATTGTTTTCATATTTGACAATATCTGGGCCTGTTTTCCACCCCTCCCAAAGAGGCGTGTCAAGCTGGTAAAACCCATTAAGATATTGAGCAACCGTTCTTGTTATGAAGGCGCGGCCTGTGTAATTTTCAGCCCACATTCTCGCCGCGAGCGTGTAAGCTCTCACTTGAGCGTCATCAACGTCATCATCGAGGCGAAGATGCTCTCTTGCTTCAATTCTGCTTATAGGCTCAACGGTTGGGCCTGTGACTTCTTCCAAACCTGACATGGCCTATATTCCCTTTTAATCTGTTTTCTTTTTTGCGCGAGGTTTCTTTTTTGTCTCTGAAACTTCAACATTGCCTTGGATTTCCATCGCCGCACCTCTTGCGATCATATCCTCTGCAACCTTTTTTTCCCAAGTTTTTCCAAGGGGAAGTTCTTCCCCTATCAAATAACGCTTTGCGCTTGTCCCATCCGCATTGGCTTCTCCCACCACGCTATGCGTCATTACAACTTTTTTCATATCAAACCCTTTTGGATGGGAGGGGCAAAGATGCCCCCCCGCTAAGTTTATGAAGTTGCGTGCTTTAGAACGCGCATAGCTTCGGCAAGAACCACTTTACCACCGACACGGCGGCGAGCGATATAACGGACAAGGCCCGTTGCCGCTTGGCTGTATGGGTCACGCAATACTGAAAGCGCAACACGATCAACGATCATATATCCGCGACGGAAGTCACCGATGAGAACAGATTTTGCGCCAGAAGCCGCATCTGCTACATCAGGGGCTTCCACATATGGGATGCCGATGATTGTGTTTGGAGCGCCAGATTGACCAGAGAAACCAGTTTGGAAAATGTACTGGCCCGCTGTATCTTTCAGCTTACGGATAATGCCCAAAGTTGCGCGGTTGAACATCATTGTAGCGTTGGCCGCATACTCTGATTTCAAGCCGTGAACCAAGTCCATCAGGTTATCGGTAGAGATTGCCGCTGATGCTGCACCTGTGGCGGTGTGAGCAACGGTGTTCCCGTTTGTGATACCTGTTGGCTTGTTTGTGCCATTACCAGAAATGAAAGCCGCGCCTTCGCCTTTGGCAAACTGCTCTGCGAACTCTTGGTTCATTTCGGCTTCCATATCGAAAGCACTATCTTCAAGCAACATTGAAGAAATATCGACCAGAGCGTAAAGCTCATGAGTGGCGATAGTGTTCAAGGTTGTTGAATAACCAGTGGTTTCTGAGCGTGTGCCAGTTTCCGCAGTCCAAGCCGCCGCGAAATTTGCATCCTTTGTTGGGATTTCAATTTCTTTGGAAGTTGTTGAACGAACGCGAGCAACAGAACGAACTGGTGAGATTTCAGTTACGATCTTGATTAACTCAGCAACATATTCCTCTGGAGCCAAGTTACCCGCTGTGGCGGCTGTTCCAACAGTCAGCGCTTTTACTTCGTCGGCGTCTAAGCCTTCGTTGCCCTTACGCATGAAAGTGTCCCAAGCCTTAACAGCAATATCCACGTTCTTGGTTTCAACGCCAGAGTTTGGACGCTTCAAGAGAGTTTCAATACCGTCAAGCTTCTCAGCGAAACCTTCGGAAGCTTTTTCTTGCTGAACCAGCTTTTGGTTTACAGTTTCAAAGCGGTCAAGATCGGCTTCGATCTTTGACAATTTGGCTTCAACCAACGGATCGGCTTCGCCTTTCTTTTCAATTTCTGCAAGGCGCTGATCGTTTGTTGCTTTAAATTCTTCAAAAGCACCGTTCAGCCCTTCCAGATAAGTTTTGAGATTATCATCCATGACAATCAACCTTTCTGTTTAGGATTTAAGGATATTGGTGAGGCGATCTAACTCGCTTACCAGTTCAGAAGGCATTTCCTGAGCGCCAGCATCCCGCTGTTCCAGTGCCTTTGCTACAGCCGAAGCTGCAACCTTCGCCTCGCTTCTGGAAAGTTCCGCTGCATCCCGCAGGACTTCTTCCCATTCACGGACTGTTCTATCGCTCTTTACCGCTGAAACCCTAGCTTTGGGGTTCATAGGAAAGGTTACGGCAGAAATCTCCATAAGATCTACTGACTTGAGATAACGGCGCTTGCGCTTGTCATCGTAGTCGTATCCCTTTGCATCGACGCGATAGCCAATAGACAAGCCATCAATAGCGCCCATTTTCATCAATTCATAAACTTCGCGGCCACGCTGAGTTCCCATTGCCAAACGACCTTTTACTTTAAGGCCACGTTCATCCTCAATGATTTCATCAAAGACCCCGATTGGTTCGTCAGCCCGATGCTGGTAAAGCAGTTTAACGGCCTTTGCGCCCTTGCGCCCGATAGATTTGGCGAAAGCTCCCTCAACGACAACATCATTGCCAAGATCTTTGTTCCCGAAGATAGAGCCGTAACCGCTAAACTCGCCCTTTTCTTCATCCCTGTCCATTGCTTTGATGTCGAACTTTACATCAAGCGTTTCATCTTTAAACTCAATATCATCACTCATTTCATTTTCCTTTGGTTCTGACTTGCCATAACTGGACAAGCAAACCGCTGCCCGTTGGGTTCTGCTTGGATATTCAGAAACGACTTTATCATCGCCCATGCAGCGACCCATAAAATCTGCTTCTGTTTCGCCACTATTGGGCTTTGGTAACGGCATGGTGAGCGTCCTCACGTTTTCATTATTCGCAATCTACCATATTGTAGAAGTAATTTAAACCACCATTGGCTTTTTCAATAAACGGGATCAACCGGAAGAAGCCCTTCATTGTATAATTGAGCCATCGCCGCCATGATAGCCGCAGCTTCACCCAGTTCCAACTCAACTATTAAATCCGTAAGCTCATCTTGTTCGTCAAGAGAAAGCTTCTTTTCTGTTGATGTTAGTTCCCTCGCTCTTTCCAACTTCTGAGCATAAGGCAATTTCTCCCTGTCTATAACATCTTGAACAGTTACCATGCTATTTTCCCCTCTCTTTTATCAAATCATCAATAAATGTTTTCATTTCGGGATGGATCAAGTCGGTTCTGTCCATCATATACATGGCAAAACTTTCAACAAAATATTCATATTGATTTGTCATGGCGTATTTACTGGGCGCGTAATAATCCAATTCTGATTTTTCCTTACTGTTCCAAAACTTGGTTAGCTTGCTTTCAAGATAATTCTCTCCGCGATTGTACCTTCTTTTGAGCTTGTAGGTTTGATGGATATGATGTCCAAATTCGTGATACATCAAAGCCCTTGTTTTATCTAAATTGTCAGTGAAGTGAGACTTTGTGGACCACGGCCTTTTAGACAGATCATCCCCAATTTTGTAAGGAATATTTTCCCCGCCCCTGCGTCTATAATTGTCGGTAATTGCGAATTGATTAGCGATCTCTTTGTATTGAATAGATAAATCGTCATATCTCTTGCGAATTGGATCTTTATCCATTCTTGCATAATCTTCTGGCCGCATATAGGAGGGATAATTATCTTGCCTATGCTCCCACCAAGCCATCTTGGCCTCTCTAAATTCCGCTCTCACTTTATCTTGTTTTTTAACTAGATCATCGTAATCGGGAATTTTGCCTTCCGCAGCATCCGCATAAGCATTGATTGCCGCTTTGTTTAGGCCCATTACGCCGCCGCCCTGATCCCCGTTGCGGTCTCCCCTTCCATGAACGATGCCGCGCAGCGGAATTACGCCCATATATTTTCCCATATATTCCAATTCTTCGACGGTCTGGGCTACATAGGCTAAAGCCCTTGGGGTGGCCTGAGAAAGCTTAACGCTACCTATCATGGATGGATTTCTGCGCGTCCAATTAATGCCAACATTTTCGTTTATTTCTCTTTGAGCTATTGGATCTGCAAACTTGCTGTCTACATAATCGTGAATTTTATCTAAGCTTTTTCTTTTCTTGGGAATTGGAATATTGGCATCATTAAGCGCTGTATTCCTTGGCAATACAAATAAAGCATTTGGCCCAAATGGATCATCTGGAATGGAGACAACGGGCGCATCTGGAACAGCAAGCGCAGCGGGAGAAACAGGTTCAACGGGTATCTCCGCGCCGCCATCGTCAAATAGATCGTCCTCATCAGTGAAATAAACTGCCAAGCATCTGCAATTAATATTGTTTGAAGCCCCGCCCGATCCATCGTGAGGGTATTTCATTTCTATCTCAACGCCCTTGTCTCTGATGATAAAAGGCTCATCAATACCGACCTCTTGACCGTTAGCCGCTGCATGGCTTGGCCTTGTCCTACTGTCGCCAACAGAGACCCAACGCTTCTTTTGTGCTGGCAACCCGAGTTCCCTGTTTGCTTCGTCAGTGGCAAAAGACGCAGCCGCATGGGTTTCTGTCCTTGCAATAGTCGCCGCCCTTGAGCGCCCGATTGTGCCGCCTGTGCGGTCAACGATCAGCTTGGCTGTCTTATCAACCCCTAGCCCCTCAGTTTCCCCTAGCTGTATGGCTTTTAAAATGCCTCGTCTGGTTGTTGCCGCAACACCCGCAACCTTTGATGCGCCCTCTCTTGCGTAATATTGAAAGATCAGGCTTTGAAATTGGCTTTCTGCCTTTCTGTTCTCCGTGACACGGCTGGCAAACTTATCAATCACGCTTGTATATGTCGCCCTAAATACCGCCCCAAGCTCTGCCTCAAGATCGCTGGTGGCCGCTTCGATATTGCTGCCGACCTCGTAAGCCTTGGCCGCTTGTCTGGCTGTCTTGAGGAAAAGGCTTTGGAGCTTTCGCGCCATGCTTTTCTCGTAACCCATTCTCAAACGGTTCACTTCCCTGATCTCTTTAGCGATTGAGAGGCGGGTTTTGCCCGCTTTGATATACACTGGAAAAGCCATAAACTCTTATACCACGCTTAGTTTATCAAAAAAAGATAATAGCTAAGTTATTGATTTTATTACATAATCCCAGGATCATTAATTTATTTGTAAATAATTTGTTGACATATATGGAGGCAGTTCCTATATTAACAATAGAAAAGGAGGAAAGAGATGGAAAAAGTTCTTCACGTTTATGACTATGTAATCGAAGGCGAATATGGCGTCATGATGGGCTATTACGAAGCTGAAAATCTTCTAGCCGCTTTAGCCATGCTTAAAGAAGATCATCCCAGAGACATTGGCGCAGATGGCGTTTGGCATCTGGAAGATGGAATAGAAATCGCAATAAATTGGTAAGGAGGAAAAAATGCACATTATGGGAGCAAAAAAAATTCAAGATTATCTGGACAGAGCTTTCAGCCTGATCCAAGAAGATGGAACTTTTGCCGCTAAGTCGCACAAGAAAGATGCGCTGGCATATGTCAGCGGGGCTTACAGGCTTTTGCTAAGATCAAACGTCAAGTTTTCTTTAGATCACCTTTCACGCGAAGATTGTTGGGCCATTCCTTTTGATCTTCATCAAATCCGCGAAAAGCACATGCGCCTTTTCGATCTCGCGCTTCATGCCGACCTAGATAAGCTTGTGGCCCTTCGCGCTGAATTGAAAGAGATGGATGTCATCAAGCCAGCCCCCAAGAGCGACAGGATTGAAAAGAAGCACAAGGAGGTAACTAAAACGGTTCATGAAATGATCGAAAAGCGGATGGCCCAATATCATGAGGCAATCGAAATCGGGAGATTGTTCGGCGGGCTTCCAGTTAGCGCGACCCCCCATCTTGTCACAAACGAGCATGGCACGACCTTCACGCGCTGCTTCTATTACTTGGATGGAAAGATGACGCCGCTGGCTGTGATCATGGCCGCATCTGATGCTCTAGCAAGAGAAAAGGAAGAAGCCGTTTAAGGGAGGGGGGAAACCATCCCCCCAAACTTTTTTCATTTTTTTTGCTTTTTTTTGATTTATTTGTAAATAATTTGTTGACACCCCTGTCTGTAATTGTTAAAACAGTTACATAGAGAGAGGAAAAACAAATGACCAACAAAGTAATCATCAAAGACGCCGAAGCCGCAGTAACCGCAATGGACGCACTTTCATGCCTTTGCATGAGCGCCGCAGAAGGCAACTGGTTCCAAGCCGCTTTTGATTTCGTGTCATTTGCCATCGCTACAAAAAACGCCTTCACAGGCTAACAGGAAGGGGCTTCGGCCCCACCCACCAACCCAAGGAGAAAATTAGATGCACAAAAAAGCCGCCTATAAAATCATTCGCAAGATTGGTGCTGCACTTGGTCATTCTGAAATTCTGGTTGGTCTCGCAACTGTCAAACATTTGGAACTGGACAAAGCAGATCCAGAGATTGCGAAGGCTTACGAAATCGTCAACAGCGAAATCTGCTCTGAGATGTATCGGGGCTATATGCTGGAACTGCTAAGAAGAAAGGAGGAAGAAAAATGCTAGACCGGATCTTTGTTTGGCTTGAGACTTTGCCGCTGATCTACAAAGTCATCGTCATTCTAATAATCAACGCGGCAATAGTCGCACCCGCTCTCTTATAATTTCAACAGCCTATGGAGGCAAAAAAATGTCAAACTTTTCTAACAATTCAAATCATGGCCGCGTTGCCAAAATGTGCGACTATCTCGACCTGATCGAAAAATCAGCGTCCAGCAATAAGGCATCGCCTGATGAGGTTGCCGCTCTGTTGGCCCCTATCATGCAGCGCCTTAGCAAATACGCACTCACGGGCGCTCCTGTGGCCCCTAGCGGCACAGATCCAGCCGATGCCCCTGTTGGTGATCTGGCCTCCCGCGTTTACCCGCAAGGCAAGCCACACGCTTGGGTCACGATCAGAGAATGCGCTGAGAATGCCAGCCTCAAAGATCTCTCTGTCGCAATGGCTGTTTTCATGAACCGATATGAGGACGCGCTAGGCTCATAAAAAAAGTTGCCCGCAGTGTCACTTATTTGTAAATAAAGTATTGACATTGTGGGCATCAACCCCCATATAAGTTTTGTAAGGAGGAAAAAACAAATGAGACCCGAAGTGAAAAAGATCGAAATCGAAAAGTTAAACAAGGCGCAGCGCTCTAAGATGCGTCAGATCTGGGGTCAACCGATTGATGTAATTCATGTTGATGAAATGGGCGCGGGTTATCGCCACGTTAAAGTTAGAAATAAAGATTTGCTTTGGCTCTGTGTAGAGCTTGGCCCACGGGGCGCGGTTCATTCTAAACGCTACCATGACTATAAAAAAATAGCCTAAAGGAGGAAAAATAAATGGCATATGTAAACCAAGAAAAAAAGAAAGCGCTGGCTCCAGCCATCAAAGCCGTTCTGAAAAAGTACGACATGAAGGCAAGCATTGCGGTTCGCCATCACATGACTTTGATTGTCACGCTCAAGGAGGGGCCGATTGATTTCGCCATGAAGCACCCGCTTGACTATCAAGTCAACACTCACTGGATTGATGACCATTATGCAGATCACCCAGTTGCCCGCGATTTCTTGAAAGAGCTTAAAGCCGCAATGGAAGGACCGGAGTTCTTCAACCATGATGACAGCATGAGCGACTATTTCCATAGAAGCCATTATATCGACATCAACATCGGAAAATATGAAAAGCCTTATAAACTGGCCGCATAAATCAAACGGGGGAGAAATCCCCCACAACCTTGGAGGGTAAAAAATGCCACATTCAATTAAATTTCTTCTTTCTGACGAACAAGCCAAAAAGCGCTTAGCGCGTCTTGATGGCAAGGTAAGATCAGGCAGGGGTAACAAGTGCGTCATCCATGTGGAAGTTCCGCAGACCGCGCTTGGGTGGCCGCTTGACCACCGTAACATGATAGAGTTCGATGCTATCAGCCCAACCACCGCCATGAAGCTTGGGAAGCGCTGGCTCTCGCATCACGGCGCAAAAACTTTTGCTATTCGCCGCATCATGGACGATGGATCTCTCTCCGCTCCGCTGGGAATTTATGACGCCATTGATTTCATGGAGGAAGGAGAGGTTTGGTAATGACGCCCAAATTAAAAAAGACCAGACGCAAAGGTGATCTTGACCATCCTTGGGAATACCGAGGATGGAGGATCAATAGCGGATCTCGATTGATGTACAATCAAACCATCTGGAAAGCTTACAGAGATAAACAGCCGCCAATCGTTTCCACCAACCTCAATGATTTATGTGTTAAAATAGACTTGAAGGAAGATGAATATGAAAATCAAAATTGAGCATACAGTTGAATTGAGCGGTGAGGATCTTGCCGCTCTGAAAATCTACTTTGATGAAATCAAGCATGAGGGTGAAACCTTCCGCGAGTGGTTCAAAAGTAGCTTTGTAGCTTGCGGCCATTGCTTTATGGATGAGAAAGCCGCTGATTATGGAAGGTGGACGCTATGACAAATTGGAAACAAGATGCTATTATCTTCGCGGTGATCGGTGCCGCGTCTGTGGGCTGGATCTTTGCTGTTAGCATGGGATGGGCATAATGAAAGTATCGGAGCAATTTATTCTGAGGGCCGAAAGGTTCTCAGATTACGTTAAGAAAATAATAGAATTGGGAAAATCAAATGACCCAGAATTTAAAATGCGAATTTTGTCTTTGGAAATTTTGGGATCAGATTTTCCAAAAACCGTCAGCCTCATGAAGGGAATGTCTGCATACCATTTTTGGAACCTTGAAGGCAAAGATCAAGAACTTGATGAGGCTTACAACTGCATTGAAGCTTACATGATAGAGGATTTAGAGCGAGGGTTTGACCAAGCTCTTAATGGACCAGATGGCGAAAAGTGGTCACTGATCATAGCGAGTGAAGCCAAAGAATACGGGATAATCACAGAGGAAGAATACAAGCGCATATTCACCGAAGATGAATAGTCTACTTCTTATCTTTGGATTTTAGCGGATGCCCTTCTGGTAAAAGATCAGTGTCAAACTTTCCGCTTTTATATTTCCCTGTCCTTACGGCTTGCAAGAATACATTGACGCGAGCGTATGCCCATTGATCCGCAGAATTAACGCTAGGACGCACAGAAGCGGGGTTTGTGTTGTAAGCCCCCACGCCTCGACGGAAAACCGCCTCCAGCATCCTCTGCGTGACCCTCTTGCCCTTCTTATCGCCATGTTCTTCGTTATGGTCTTTGACCTTTTCGGCTAAACCTTTTTTAACTGCCTCTGAGATTTTAATCGGCGCTTTTTCCTCAATTTGCAAATCTTCCATATATGCAGCCAACTCTTGAGCCTTATCACGTTCTTTATCTAACTCCTTGACCTTGCGAGCCGCCCAACTCTGGCCCTCATCACCGCCCCAGAGAAGCCATGCGACTAAGCCCGCGCTAGGCCATCCAGCCTCGCCCCTACGGAAGCCTTCCGCTCGCTTGTCTACCTCATGTCTGGAAAAGTAGCTGTGCATTCTACGGACGGTTCTGGGGCTTAAACGCTCTTTTGATTTAAGCTGATTGGCCCGCGAAACACCAACTTGAGTTCCACCGCGCCCGTATTCTTTGCGAAGATTTAAACCGCGCTCCGCGTTCTTTGCCATAGCGTCAGTGGGGGTTGTGTTTACATCGCTCTCAGCTTTTCCCTCATCATCATCTTCTTTTCTGCGGTGACGCATATCTTCGGGGCTGGCATATCGGTCAAGATCCTTGGCTAATCGGTCATATTCTGCGTGAGTGTCGCAAGGCATAAAGACCGCTTCACCGTCAACTGTGTGCTGGTGAGTGCCAACGCATCCAATCTCAGAAGCCCGCGCTGATGCCTCCGCTCTGGTTGTGAAAGTGTCTTTGGCTACTTCACTCTTTTTTTTTATTTCGGTTTCGCCGTAGGCTTCTTTCCCAGCATCTTCTGGATCTTGTCCTTCATCTTCTGCGACTTCTGGTCCACCCAATGGGAATAGATTTGCAGCGATAAAGACTTCATCTCCCCCGCTGATGGGTTCAAGGCCCAATCTATCACGCGCCTCATTGCGAGAGATAATCCCATCCCTAACTGCCGCAGTAACATTTTCATAAACCCTGCGCCTCCGCTCTGTCATGGCTGGGATGGCGTCAATGTCATATGAAATTTTAATATCATCGCCAAACGCTGGGGCCAGCCATTCGTTTAAATCGCTTTCGATCCTACGCGCCAAAGGAATAATCGTTTCCTCGTATAGCGCCAGCCTTGCCTCTTGGACATTCGCATAGGTTTGCGCGTCTGGTATTCCGATCAACTGAGAGGGAACACCAAAACAAAGCGCAATATCTTTTGCAGTCATATTTGCTTGGCTCAAGAAATCCATGTCCTTTGGAGACATCCCCATTTCTTTCCAATCAAAATCACCCTCAAGCAACATCGGACGCCCTGCATTGTTGACGCCCTTGAACCTATTGGCGAGATCGCTTTGCAACTGCTCACGCTGTCCATCTGATAACATTAAGCGATTGCCAGCGACATCTGCGGGTTTAAAAACAATAGCGCCAGATGGCCGCGCTCCATTAGCCAGAAGCGCAATGTTATGCTTGGAAACCATGTTGTTCTGATCAATAGACAAAGCCGCTGCGGCTAATGGAGAAAGCCCAAGATAATCATCAAGAGGGTTCCAAAGCTTGAAGTGCTTAACCTCTGCCCCTCCCGTTACTGGGTCAGCGGGATAGGTTCTTACGACCTCAGAGCCAAGCTTGTATTTGTAAGCCTTTGGAATTGCGGTTGAGCTTGGTTCAATTTCAATTCGATCTGGCCGCAAAATATGCAATTCACGCGGAACGCCATTTATGTCTGATTGTAAAGCATAAGAGTTCCCAGACAGAAGCAAGTAGGAATAGAGGCTTTGGAAGTATTCAATACCAGCTTGAAGCGGGTTTGGCCGTTCCAAGAGAGAAATCAGCGGATGGCTTTCGAGCTTTATATCTCCCTGATAAACGCAAAAAGGGATCGAAGCTGCGCCGTTAGCGATTTCATTCACGCAACGATAAACAATAGCGTTTTCCTTGTAACCTTCTTGTGCAAAAGTTTTGAAATTATCTTTTTTTGTTCCGCTATATGACGGACCGCTGATATGAACCTGTGGCGCTTCTTTGCGCTCGAAAGACTGCCCGCGCCCCAAAATGGCCGCTATATTGTCCAAAATACCCATCAGCTAATTCTCCAAACAGCTTGCCCTGTTGATATGCTCAACTCAGTTAAAGCCCAAACCAAAGCATCCAAACGATCAGGAGACTTTTTTGATAATGGGGTATAACTGGTCATTTGATCCTCAAGTTCCCTAAACTCTCCGCAATGGGAAACTTTCCCTTGCTCATACAAAGCCGCTATTGGCTCCGCTCTCAATATCTTACCCCTCGACGCCCTGACGGGTGTATAGGGAACGCTTCTGTCTATAGTTCTTATCACTTTTTCAACCAAATCGCCACCGTTGTTTACTTCTGCAACAATTCTGTCGGCGTTCCAATGGTGATATGCTTCCACAACAGCCCGCGCCCAAGTGTCTGGTGATGCTCTCAAGCTCAAGTCGTCTAAAATAAAAAATCTATCTCCTAATTTGCCCGCAACAATTATCCCAGTTTCGTCGCTGTTTTTCTGAGCGGTTACGGCTGGATCAATCGCAACAACAATTCTTTCAAGCTGGGGAACTTGATCTGTGCTTTGTGCCAACTTTATCATTGGATCTTTCCACAAAGCCCCCTCAACATCTTTCATATAATCACCAAGCCAAACATGATTATATTTAGAAATATTTTGGGCTTTCGCCCGATCTGCCATCTCCTTCACGTTATCGCTGCAAAATGGATTTTCCAGATAATTTACATGAACCAGAACCGCTTGATGGTTATTTTCAAAAAATTCCTCAACTGGGTCAGTTTTCTTGTACGGGTTCCAGCTAAACCAAATTTCGGAACCTTCTTTTCTAATCGTCGGATCTAAAAGCTCAATGGATCGGCTCGACAGAGATTGCGCCTCCTCGCACCAAGCAATATCGAAACCTTCCATAGATTTCACGCTGTCCGCTGTGTGATCTTGCATTCCTTGAAAGATAATAATCCCCTCACCCATCAATGATCTAATTCTTGTTTGCTGAACCTCGAAGTAATGACCAAGGCCCATCGCAATTATTTTATCGGCCAAAAGTTGCTTTGAAGAAAACTCAAGGGATCTCTGAACTTCCCTAATGCAGATTGCCTTTGTGTTGGGATCTTCGATCATCCGTTTTAACAAAATTTCGGCAAAGAAATGAGATTTGCCAGAGGCCCGCCCACCCTTTGCCGCTCTGTATCTTGGGCTTCCCCTTGTGCCAGCGAACAATGGCCGTGACCAAGCTGGGAGCGCAAAAGAGATTTTTCCCTTCTTAATCGCTTGATGGCGGCTCAACGAAATAACTTTCAACTGTTGTTATTACTGGACCACCATTTGGCCCTGTGATCTCTGTGTTGAGCTTGTCACGCTGCCCAAGATATTGCTTTCCCAGCCAAACCAGCATAGTGGCGTTTCCGTTCTCTGCGGCATCCCATTGCATTCTACGAAGGGATTTGCACCCATCCGCATTTTCCTTTTTATAGAGGGCTTCAAAATTTTCTATATCACGCTCTTTCAGTCTGCGGTTGAGAGTTGTGTCCGACATGCCAAGAACAGAGCAGATTTCGTCCTGTGTGCATTGTATTTTAATCATGCTGACAAGCTTCTTAAAATCTTGATCTGAAAGATCTTTTGATGGCCCTTTAGGCCCACGCTTTTTCTTTTCCTGATCTTGGTTTTCTTGCTCTGACATTTTGATCACCGAAAATTGTAACTAATCTATTTATAGCACAAATTCTGAATGATGGAAGGCGAAGAAAAAGGCTTCCCTATCGCAGTTCGTATCCTAGCCAAGGGAAGCTAGTTTGTGAGGCTCAGGCGAATAAGCACCCACTCCCTACCTTAACAAAGTATTTTTATTTTCCAAACCCAAATTGCTTCATGATGCTATCAGCCGCTTTTCTTCTGGCCTCCCTATCCTCATCAGATATTTCTGGCCTATCCTCAGAGGCGCTGTAAGGCTCTCTTATGGGGGGCAATCGTTTTATGCGCTCTCCTCTGGCTTTTATGATCATCGCCTTTATATGGCCCTCATGCGGCCTCCTGTTGGGCGTTTCTGAAAGATGTCTTTTGCAAGCGGCGTCGATCTCATCCATTTCATAATCTTCTAAAGCTTCGACCCAACCAGTATAAATTTCCTTGCGAATAACTGGGTCAAGATTTGCTTCATAGAAACGGGCCAACATTGATTTGCATTTGATTACGATAAGCGCCCTATGCTTTCTGCGCTCATCATTCGACATAACCGTGGTTTTTAAAGCTGGCAGCATTTAGAAGTTCCCCGCAATATCATTAACCATTCCCCGAAACTCTGCATCAACTTGCTTAGAGTGATGTTCAACCTCATCGCTCCACCGCTCATCTTTCAGCCATTTATTTGGGTGAGGAATATATTTCTTGTCTTTGCCCTCTACGCTTTGAGCGTATTCCTTGGCCCCGTCCATGATCTCTTGGAGCTTATGCTTTTGACAAGCTTTTGAAAACTGTTCTTTTGCTACAGATTTCTTGACTTTCCTTGGGTAAACTTTCCAAAAAGCTTCGAAGGCAATAGCCACAGAATACACTGGTTCTATTCCAAGGTTATTTATTACAAGGTTATGGTTGTCCAATTTTTTGACATCCCCATGTAAAGATTTTTGACATGGGTTGTCCAAATTTTTGACATGGGTAGGGGGCGCTGAACGATCAGTCAGTAACAACTCATAGGCATTCGCGGTCTTTGAGTTATTATCACGAACCCTTGAGGATTTTCTGATCAGACCCGCATCTTCCAGAGATTTAATATTGTTGATTATTGATTGCCGAGACATTTCGCATAGATCCGCGAGCCTCTTGTGGCTGGGAAAGCAATCACCAGTTTCGCCGTTGTGATGGTCTGCCAACCAATAAAGAACGATCTTGGCAGATGGCTTTAAGCCTTTTTGCTCCATTGCGAGCGCTGTCATCTTATGGGACATTTTATCCTCCATTGATTTAAGAAGGAATATGCCCTACCTTGCACGGGTAGGGTGCGACACATCCTTCCTCCATTTTTACTTGGCGCTGGTTTTTTAATCAGCGCCTTTTTTCTTTTATTTCAAAAAAGCACCAATGTCAACTTGAGCAAATGTGGAAAAATGATCTTCAATTTTCCAATACTCTATATGTAGTAGGTTTGGTTATAGATCTACATAGATCCATTTGGCCTATACTGTATATAGAGAGATCTATTTAGCTTCCATTATATCCAAGAGATGCCATAGCTTCTCATGAGTTCTTATGTAGACACATAACCTTATTCAAAAATGAATTACAAAAATAAAATTAAAAAGGGGCTTGTATTAAAAAAAACAGCAATTAAATTGGTGATAATAAAAATGGAGAAAAAAATGTCACACCCTACCCCTGTCGCTATCAAAGCGGCCATCGCGGCTACTATCCTAGAAAACACCCTCGACCTTATGAAAAGGGTTGACGATGGAAAGATGAGCCACACCGAATATCTTGAAAATTCTTTTCCTGTTTTTGCTGGAAGAATTTTAGACGCAGCCATTGATAAGGCTTGCAAGCAGCATGACGCTGACGTTGCCGCCGATATAACGCCAATGATGACGGTGCAATCATGAAAATTCACGCATCAGAATTGGGATATTTGTCCAAGCAACTGTCTGAATACAAAGACGATTTAGAGACATTTTGGGATACGCTAGATGGCGAAACGAATGTCATGGATATGGTTGGATCTGCTCTAGAGGATCTTGTCACCGCAGAAGGTGACGAGGCAAAACTCGATCACATGATACTGAAATACACACAGCGCCGTGATGCTGTTAGATCGAGGAAAGAAGCAATTAAGCGAGCTTTAAAAATTATATTGCTTGCAACCCAACAAAAAAAAATTCCTCACGCTCTTGCCACAATATCGCTGCGGGATGGCGTTGAAAGCGTTTTGATTGCAGATCAAACAAAGATCCCAACTCAACTCTGCAAAACAACTGTAACCCCTGACAAAGCAGCAATTAAAAAATTACTGCAAGCGGGTGAAGTTATCGACGGGGCCATTCTGAACATGGGGTCGCAATCTATTAGCATAAGGATGAAATAATGAGCGAAGCAATCAAATCTTTAATCAAGGCACAAGATGAAATGGGAACGCCACACAAGGACAGTGTGAACCCTCATTTCAAAAATAAGTATGCGAGCCTTCAATCTGTTTTCAAGGCTGTAATGCCCGCCCTGCAAGCCAATGGCTTCGCTCTGGTGCAACGTGCTGGCAAAGATGATCTTGGTCATTTTGTTGAAACGTCTTTTCATCATGTCACAGGCCAGAGCTTTGAGAGCCGCGTTTATTTGATAATCGACAAAAACAATATGCAGGGCTTTGGAAGTGCCATGACCTACGCAAAGCGTTACGGGCTTCTGGGTCTGGCTGGGATAGAGCCTGATGAGGATGCGAATGATGATGATGGCAACAAGGCATCAAACCCACCCGCGAAGAAGCCACAGGAAAAGCCCAACGCATCTCAAATTCGTGATGGGATGATTTCTTGGATCAAATCAAAAAATCCCGAATTGCTGCGGGATAAGGAGAATGAGCTTGAAAGCAAGATTTTTGCTTTGGAGCAAATGGACAAGCCAAAAGGCTTGGAGGTGCGTCAAGCACTTAAACTGGCGATAGGAGAATAAGCCATGAAAGAAGTAAATGTTCAAATCGAAAAAGGTATTCCAATGCCCGAAGCTAAAAGATCAGGGGCAATGGTAAAAATTCTTGAGCAAATGGAAGTTGGCGACAGCTTCATTGCAACGGATCAGGTAAAGTTTAATTCACTTTATCAAACTGCGCGGCGGCTAAATATGTCGGTTGCCAAGCGCGAAGTTGAAGGCGGTGAAGTCAGAATTTGGAGAACCCAATAAATGAGAAATATCACCATTGCGGGTAATGTTGGTCAAGACAGCACTATCCGACAGACCCAGACGGGTAAAAGTGTTCTTGGATTTTCAGTCGCGGTCAAAGCGGGCTGGGGTGAAAATGAACACACCATCTGGTTCAACTGTTCAATGTGGGGGGTGAGGGGGGAACGCCTCTCATCCTACATCAAAAAGGGAACTTCTGTTTGTGTTAGTGGGTCATTTGATACCCGCGAATATGAGGGGAAAACCTATATGGAAATTGAAGTTTCAGAAGTGACGCTTCAAGGGCAGTCCAAATCACAAGAAGGAGGGCAAAATAACAATCAAGGATCAGGGGTAAGCGGAAACTCTGATTACCAAGATGATGAAATTCCTTTTTAGAAAATCATCACCCGCAAAAAAAATAACTCCGAAAGTGGATGGAAAAATGGATTTTGAAATCATAGACGAAATATTGCCAATCTCTGAAAGAAGAACAGGGTCAACGGTTAAGCTTCAAAGCGGGAAATCGCCAGCATTGACTTGCTACATAAGCGCACCCCTTTTGAAGCGAGCAAAGATAACTGTTGGTGATAGGCTTATATTTCAACTCGCAAAGCGCGTAGATGGTCAAGAGTTTTTGGTTTTAAGGGCCGCATCCGAAGGCTACGCTCTTTTAAGCACAAAAAGCAGTAAAAACTCTAGCGATATGAAGGGTTCATATGGGCGGGGTTTGGTTAAAACAACTCAAGTAAAAGAGTGGATGATTGACCATTTTGCTGATCGTAGAAATTACGAAGATGATGAGGTTCAAGTTGGAACTGGCATTATTGGGTTTCCAATAAAAAAGAAACAAACATCTGGCCTTTTTGGCGGCTAAATTAAGAAGGCGGCGGGGCTGTCTCGCCGCCAATAAATTGGAGGAATAAAAGTGCCATACACTGATGAAAAAATTGGGTATCAAAAAAACGATGCAAGCAAAGAGGCCGCGAGCTTCAACAAAAATGGTAAAATCACGATCCGCGCGCAAGTCTTAGAGCTTTTCCATGAGCGCAAAGAATTGACCGTGGAGCAAGTTTCCAAAATCATGAACCGCGCAGAAATTTCAGTTCAACCCAGAATTAGCGAATTGAAGAATGCGGGCCTTGTTGCCGATAGCGGTAAAAAGGCTATGGGAAAGTGGGGAACATCAATAACGATTTGGAAGCTTGTTTGAAGATCATGGCAAGCGAAAAGCCAAAGATAACCGTTGTTTTGAAAGATGGGCAATTCCAGCCCGTAACATCCTATGACGCGCAGCGGTTATCTGAATTTCCTAACAATCAAATTTTTGATCTGGCCGAGGTGTCTCAGAGATCACCAGAGCATCATAAGCTCTACTGGTCAATCCTTGGGGCTGTCGTTCGATCAACAGGCAGGTGGGCAACCTCTGATCACTTACACAAAGAACTGAAAATGATCTGCGGCTATCACCAGCGGATTATCAGCGAAATCACAGGAGCGATTTTTTACGTTCCTGACAGCATCGCTATGTCAAAAATGAACCAGCAAGATTTCAATGTTTATTTTGAAACCGCTATGATGAAACTAGCCGAGGCAATAGGCCAAGATCCAATGGAGCTTCTAAATGAGTGATATTCCCAGAGCGCGACAAATATTGGAGCATCTTCTTGATGAAATGGCAACTGGCAGATCTGATAGGATGTTTGTCAGAGCGTCAGTTCAAGCCGCTTTGCGCCACATGGTTAGAAAAAAACACAAAGCGCAAAAAGCAAATGCAACCGCAAACCCAATCACCGCAGAAATAAGAGACAAAGTTTTGCGTTCCCATATGCAAGACCCTTCGATCAGCACAAGAGCGTTGGCCCAGAAATACAACGTCAATCAAGGTAGAATTTCTGAAATCATCGCTGGAGATTACGATTTTTTGGTAAATAAAAAATGACCCGCCAGATTTTTAGAAGCTTGCATGAGCCATGCCGCAAGTGTGGTGCGGCTCCAAAAGAAAACTGCAAACACAGCAATTCAAAGGACAATGATGCCAAACCTAATGAACAAGCCCCCGATGGGTTTGAAGAAGCCAAAGATTAAAAAAGACATTGGTTTTTTGATGTGGATCAGGGAGCAAAAATGTTGCGTCTGTGAGCGTTTCGGGGAAGTGCAGCAAAGCCCAACCCAAGCTCACCACCCAATTCATGACAGGTTTGGAACTCATAAAGTTGCGGATACAAGGTCAATTCCACTTTGCGAGGGCCACCATCAAGGAATGTTTGATACAAGCAAAATAGCGCTGCACAGGGAGCCAAAGCTTTGGCGTGAAACCTATGGCCCCGATTGGTCTTACTCTACCCCTGATCCCACTGGATTTTAACTCTGGTGTGCGGTTCCTGATCGACATCAACATATCGCTTGAACGCTGAAACGTGCCAAACCTGATGATCGTCGTGCCAGACAATTCCATTGCAGCCATCTAAAATCGACTTGATAAGATTATCGACATCGACCCGCTTGGGGATTTGAACGCCCGCCTGACACTCAAGAACCTGTTTTTTGCTGTAAGACTTCGGTATTTCAAAGCATGATGTCAGGATGACGCTCATGCGCCGCTCTGATGGTTTTAGCCTTTGCTTTGCCATCTCAGCCCAAGCTGAATTTCGCACCCTCGTTTCGTATTCTTTTGTTTTTGCTGGGGTATAAACGCGCCCTGTTTTCGTAAACCTTGGGCGACCTTTGCCAACTGGGTTTCCAGAAACAACAAATTCACATATTTTTATGGTCATAGAAATCCCATTTTTGTTTTCAAAAACATAGCGGTAGAAAATTATCTGTCAACTTGTGCAATTATTTGTCAGTAGATTGTTGACATATGGCATCCAAATCCCTAAATATAATTTTGAAGGAGGAAGAAAAATGCCATACATCGAAGATCATGACCGTTATGAAGCCGCAATCAAGCGCCGCATTCGGGCGAACGCAAATACAACTCGTTATAGAAACTGGCTTGCTGCGAATGATGATGCGCTTGAGATCAGGGATTTCATAGATGGCAAGTGCTACGAAGCTAGAACAAGAGGCTTTTGGCACGACATGCAAGAAGCCATTCTAAAGTGGGGCGCTCTTACTGAGGGTCAAACTCTAGCGGTTCGTAAGATCATTGCTGATGATGCCAAGCGCCGCGCTGAGTGGGCCGCTAGAGATGCTGGAAGCGAATATGTAGGCAAGGCTGGAGAGCGCTTAGATTGGGATCTGACAGTCAACCACGTTGTGAGCTTAGAGGGGCAGTGGGGATATACTTATATCAACATCTGCAAGGATGCTGATGACAACGTGATCATTTACAAAGGCTCTAAGAAGTGGGGCAAAGGCGAAAAGATTTCATGTGTTGCTCGCATCAAAGAGCACAAGGAATATGAGGGCGTAAAGCAAACTTATATTACTCGACCAACAATAAAATAAATCAAAGGGGCTTCGGCCCCACACCAACAGGAGGAAGATATGACTGCCATTATAGAAGCTGCCGAAATTGCAAAAGAAGCCCGTACAGTTGCGAAGCTCAAAGCTAAAAAAATGTTCTTCGTAAAGTTTGAGATGTGGCGTCCTGATCGTCTGGATAATGTGTCGGATTTTGTAATTGGCTTTACGATGAAAGAGGCACACAGCCGCATGGCTCGCCGCTCTAAATCTTACGGTGGAGATTACAAGGTAATCAAAATCACCGAGACAAACGAATATGACCTTTGCAACTAAAGTTAAACAGTTGTAAATAAGTTGTTGACGGCATGTTCTTATTAGCGTAAAAGATAATTATACAAAGAAAAAAGGAGGAAACCAAATGCCAAGCCTAAACCCAAGATATGAAACCAAGTGGGAAAAAGCCCGCAGAATGTTCAACGCTAAAATGAAAGACTTTGGCGGCAACGGATCAAAGGCCATTGAATTTTTCTCTGGTGAAGCTCTGAGGTATCAAAGTCTTGCCAAAGAACATCCAGCCAGCGTTGCGGGCCACCGCGCACGTTACGCGCACAATGCTGCGACCTACGGCATCAACTTGGCCTTTGGAACAGACTTAGCCAAATCATAATTTAAAATGGAGGAAAAATAAATGGCTTATGAAATCGGAACAAAAATTCGTGCTTATGACTTTGAGCCTATGGCTGGACGCCCCGACCGTTACATTGAGGGCCGGATTATTGAGGCGGGGACCATCATGCACCCTGAGTTTCATCACCCGCTTTTTGATGGATATACCATTGAGATCACTGGCGCAGCCCGCAAAGATGATCCCCGTATCGGTGATCTTGGATATGTTCCAATGAAAGTTGCATTCTTTGATTTCGAAGGACGCATAGCAGAAATTTAAAAATCAAGGACAGGTAAGTGGCAAAAACAGCGTTTACCTGTCCTAATAAACTGGAGGTAAAAATGTCAGCTACAGCAATCAACCACACTTGGGTCAATCTCAGCTATCGCTCTTGGGAAATAGACGTTCTAGTTTGCGAGGAAGAAAACGACCCAACCCCTCGCCTATGGCACGGAACCCGCGCTCAAAAGCTTTCAGAGCGATTGACCCGCGAATTAATGGAAGATTTCGGAGAAGATTTCTTCTGGGAAAAATTAGATCAAGCTTCATCAGGAATATAATCATGGCACGGAAAACTTGGAAAAAATTAATTGAAGATCAAAAGGCAGAACGAATAGCCCTTGTACAAGGCGTTGCAAGTTCTGGCCTTCCACTTTCAGAAGCGGCAAGGGATCTTGGAATAACGCGGCAGCAACTTTTTTCTTTTGCAAAAGAGAACGCTATTGTTTTTGAAAAATCACCCCCGAAGGAAGATGTTGAGGTGATCGAATGATAACCGCAGCAACTTGCCTCGCAATGGCGATTTATTATGAAACCCGCAATGAAACCCACCCTGATGCTGGCCTAGCTGTCGCGGAAGTCATCCTTAACCGCGTTGAGGATAAAAGATGGCCCGATAATGTTTGCGCTGTTGTGAAGCAAGATAAGGGGCCGAAGGCTCATGATTGCCAGTTTTCATTCTATTGTGACGGGAAGCCAGAGAGACCAAAGCACAAAGAGGCATGGCAGAGAGCGCAAGAGAGCGCCGCACAGGCTCTTGACGGGAATTTGCTTGGTCATGGGGCGCTATACTATCACGCTGATTATGCGCGGCCCGTATGGCGTCACAAGCTCGATATGCTGGGAAAAGTTGGAACTCATATTTTTTACACTGATAAGGAATTGTTAGCGTGATGAGTGCGTTGGAAACTTGGCCCGAAATCAAGGCAAGGCACAAGCGGGAGAAAATCCAACTGGTGCAATCTCTTTCAGAAAATTACACTTACGCACAAGCGGCAAAGATACTTGATTGGGAGGCGAAGGCGCTTGTAAGATTTTGCCATGAACACAAAATAAATTTTGATCTTAGTCAGAAGGGGGGATATTATGAAGGATCTTACACCAGCGGATCGCGCACATTTGGATTTTCTAAATCGTCAAGTAGATCGTCTACAAGATGAAAGCTTTCGATTAGATCCTCATCCAAACGTCAAGCAAGACTTGGATCGGGCAAGGCGCGAGCTAAAATCTTTTACTTTATCGCTACAGAAAGAAGGGAAAAATATTTATGGATGAAAACCTGATCGCCGCCAAAATGAAAGAGATGGCAAAGTCAGATATGAAATACGTCAAGGCCAAAGGGTCTTTGGGAGACAATCCATCTTGGGGCAAGAGCCAAGATTTTATTGCAAAGCAAAAGCACGGAGGGCGGCGAGGGAGGCCAGATGGATATAAAACAAAAATCAACAAGCTTTTAGATAAAGATATGACCACAGATGAAATTGTGGCAATATTAGATTGTAGCCGTAATATTGTTAATCAATATCGAAGGAAGCGGAAACTAGAACAGAACGCCGCGTCCTCCCATGCGGCGTAGATGAGGGGTTTGATGGTTCCCCTCTCCCCCGTCACTTGACCCAATCTAGTGGCGGGGTTTTTTTGTATTGCCATTTAAAGCAAAATAATCCATGATTATTTCAACCGAGGGGTTTGGTCACTCCAAGGCTGCTATATATTGTAATTTCCTTTTAAAATTAGGGTTTGGTCACCTTGTTCAGCTAGTTATCAAAAGCCCCCTCAGAGAGATCTGGGGGGGTTTTTTCGTGGGGCCAGCAAGAACATCACACTCCGTCACAGGGTTTCCTATGTGCCAGCCCCGACATATAAAATTACATACAAATTTCAAAGGTTCAAGTCTGAGAAAGGGCTTCGGCATATTGCTCTTGGCGCAGCCCCGCCATAGATGTCAGTCTAGTTAGTTCCCTTTGGCCCTTCTCGCTTATCACTACATCAATCAATTCGTTTTCAATCAAATCTTGCAAGATATGATCGTAAGGTGTGCGACCACAAACCAAAGCAATCAAACCGCCAAGCCTTGTTATCTGGCCTTGGGACAGCTTCCCCTCGTTACCAAGTGATGTTTTCATGTGAGCCAGTTATAAACCTTTTGAGTTTGATCAATTCTGTCTTGGAGGCCATGATAGCCGCCATTCACGCGCTTTGTAATTTTTTCTATCGTATCAATATCAACCCCACCATCCGCAATTTTAAAAAGATTATTTTTCTCAAAGAACCAATAAGCGGTTTCGAACGCATAGTCGGTTTCAATCAAAGACGGATCTGTCATGACCTCTGGAAGCCTCATGTCAGAAGCGAATGAACGATAGTTATCTTTGCCCGTAAGCTGCAAAAATCCGCGACCAATGAAAACACTACCCTCGTTTTCACCATTTCCCATTCTGTTACTGTAAACCTTATCGGCCAGCGCCTTTGGGTTTCTCGCGTATGGCTCTGCATCAGAAACAGTCTTGAAGCGAGTAGGCCAAACCTTTTTGATCCTATCGGGCGAGCTATAGTAAAGGCTTTCGCAAACGCGAGTAAATCCACCACTCTCATGAGAGGCTTGACCCAGTAGATGCGCTGAGCGCTCCGCTGATAGGCTAAAGTGCTTTGTGATGGCTCTTGCTGTGTTGGGGCCAAAAGATCCATCTGTGGACGCGCCTATGCGCTCTTGCAGCTTTTGCATGGCTAAGGTCATTTTAGTTCTCCTGTGCGGGCTTCGTTCCAAATGTTCTAACATAAGTCAAATCTTCGCTGTAAGCCTCTGCCCACTTGTTCTCTGTGAACGTTGCAAAGGTTATGAGCGCCTGATTGTCAGCCTCAAGTGTAAGAACGACCTCATCCAGAATAGCTAATTTCTCAACCAGAACGTCAATCTTGTGGGATTGCTCTGCGAAATACCAAGTTCCAGCGATAACTTGAGCGACCATTGCAGCGACAAGCGCCAAGGGAACCTTTACATCTGCCATTTTTATTTCCTAAAAAACTTCGTTGCGGAGCGCACGGCGAAGCTACTAGCTACGATCACGCCCAAAGTGTATTGATACCACTCGGGCATTTTCTCCAATGCAGCGAAACCATCAGCCACAGCGCTGCGCCCCCACTCTCCAGTGAAACATAAAATCAGAGGCAAAGAAAACAGTAAAACGAGATATTCGTCTTTCCATGAATTTTGGGTTCCCTGCGCCATTATGCGCTCCCAATCCGCAACGCTCGTCTTTTCGCTGAGAAGAATTTTAGATTTTGTTTCTGCCTCGGTAAGCTTTAACTTTGCTTCCGCTGCGGTTTTATCCGCTTTGCCCTGCAACCAGCTACCCGCGAGGTTAGCGATTGGGCCTATAAATGCTTGTATCATTGATCACCCTTCATCCATTCAATTACGAGAACAAAGATCAACGCGCATGTAATTGTTCCCAAAAAAGACTGTAAGAATATCTGGCTCACTTTTCAGAACTCAACCAAACGGCTATCGTTCCCGTCATGGCCCCACTGACAACTGAGATCATTGCGGATTGCTGCGTTGATAATTCGTCAACGCTCATGCCCCAATTTATTACCTTGATATACATTACCATCATGACGAACATCATAATGCGGGGCATCAGGCGATATTGAAGGATCTTTTCAAACGTGTTTGCCATGTCAAACCTCTATGTTTAGCTTAGTTCCCTGCGGTCTATCCGCTGTAGTCTTTCGCCCAAATCTATCATAACTTTGCTGCAAGTCCAATGTTTGCTTTGCAAGCGCCTCTAAGTGGCTGTGGTTGGCCCTATGTTCTTTTTCCACCCTCTGCTCTGCAAAATGTGTTTCGATAGCCTGACGCGCCCTTGTTTGCTCATGGATATGTGATCCAATATTGAATGGCATGGAGCCTATTCCGCTCAAACCATCTGCCATTACAGCCGCCCCTGCTTGGCTAAGATTATGACGATGGTTATTCCAAGCATGATTGAAACAATAATTACAGCGCCACCATAGATAACAATGCGCTCAACCATCTTTGCCTTTCGTTTTCTCTCCGCTTCCGCTTTTGCCTTACGATCCTTCCTCGCTTGCACCCGTATAGCTTGCAACTCGCCCCATGCGCTAAAACCTCTGGTCGCAATCACGATCTGTCTTAGCTCCTCCTCGGCGTCTTTGGCCCTCTGTAAATTTACAAAGGTTTCCATCGCATTCTCATCCGAGCCAGAAAACAAACTGTTTTTCTTTTTCTCATGGGCGGCGCGTAGATCATCCACACCGTCAAAGAACTCTCCGATTTGCTTGGTCACATTGACCAATTCTTTGCCCGCTGCCACGGCAGATTTTACAGCCGCAAGCGCCGTAAATGGATCAATCATGTATCACGCCCCACAATAATAAATTTCGGGCAACGCGCTTCTGGGATTGTTTTTATTTTTTTGGGATAGTGATAGTAAAAGCTTGGGGGCGGGCATCTATATTCACACGCCTTATACATAACCCCAAAGGGATACATACCAAAGAAAACATAAGTTAAACCACAAAGCATCAGCTTGCACCGAAGCCGAAAGCCCTTCTAAGCGTTACAGCTTGCCTTTAAATTCAGTCCAAACTGCTACTGCAATGAACCCTAAAACTGCTACGGTAATTATTTTTATCACCGTAGACGCTATTGAACGCCTTGTATCCCGCCAACTATCAAGTAAGTTCCGAAGTTCTTTAATATCATGTATTGCGTTTTCATCTTGCAATCCAACCTCTCGCAAAGCCTTTTTCGCACCATGTTCCGCAGCTTCATTTATCAGAAGCAAAAGCTCTGCTTTAGTCAAACCATCAACACTCGCACTCATTTTACCATCAAGAGATTTCATTAGTAATCTCTATTTGAATGTATCTATTATTCGGGAAGGTTTCTATTTCGCCTCCCGCAAAGGTTACTTGAAACTCAGCCTCAAAAGATCCTATCGTATCAGTATCGCCCGACTGCCAACTATAATAAACGATGCCATTATCTGCATTTGATATGGTAGCGGCTCGATCAATTTTTGCAGTCGTGGAACCAATTTTTCGCATATGAAATTGAACCGACGAATTGCTAAGATCAATCGCGGTATCGTTGCTATCCTTGAGCGTTGCTTGCAATGCTGGGGATGTATCGTTCTGTTTAATGTAAAAGGCCATGTTTGCACCCTACCTAAATTATGCCGCGATTTCAACTTTGTTCGGGCCTGTGACAGATAACTCAGCGCGGCTGGCGCTGTCTTGATCAATGTCTATAATCCTTCCAAGAGCCGCATCATAGATCAAAGTCGGTATGGTTGGGCTTCCAGTGGTGATCAGGTTTGCCACCAGAACATTATTTTCCGTAAATGGACATTGAGCAATATCAGGAGATCCAGACAAAACCCCATCCGCGATCAATGCTTGATCTTGAACAACTGGCGCAGAACCTAAATCTGGCTGTCCAGAAATCAACTCTCCTGTTGTAAAGGTTTCTTCTTCTGACATATTTGCGGCGTCAATTATTGGCGCTGATCCAGAGAAATCTGGTGGAGCAAATGTGTTTGTTATATCTGCGGTTGCAGTTCCTAATACTGGTGCATTTCCACTCAAACTATTTGGAACAATAGAGTGAATTTGTAAGATTGTCGCGCTATCTAATACTGGAGAAGCGCCATCTAAACCATCTGGAACCAACTGATGCTCTTGATTGATTGAAGCTGTTTCTAAATCTGGGCTTCCAGAACTTATTGAGTTTGCCGAGAAGGTTTCATCTTCGGACATTGAAATATCGGGAACTTCTGGCGTTGCTTCGATATTCAAAGGCGCAAAATTATGGCCTTGAACAATTGTGCTTCCAAATATCTCTACGGCTGGGGTGATAAGGTTTGAAGTCGTAAAGGTTTCATCTTCGGATATTCCATGCGCGGGAACATCTGGCGCACCAGTGTCAAGATTTGACGTTGTAAAGATATGCTCTTGATCTATCGCAGTCGAAGGAACAGAGGCCGCGCCAGTTTCAAGATTTCCAGCCGTAAAGGTTTCTTCCTCTACAAGCTGCAATGCGGGAACGCTTGGAGATCCAGCTTCTAAATCTGGCGTTGTGAAGCCATGATTTTCAACAAGTAAAATAAGCGGGATTTGAGGTCTGTCTGTTATTAGCTCAATCGTTGTAAAGTTTTCATCTTCAAACATTGAAGCATCAGAAACATTGGGAACCCCAGACAGAAGTTCACCTTGAACGATATTGTGAGTTTGTCCAAATGTTGGTTCGCCTAAAACAGGAGCGCCCGTATCTAAATCTTGCGTGGGCATCCCGATGGCTCGAACCATAATCGGATTTCCCAGTGTCGGAACACCCGAGCTTAAATCAGAGGTGGCAAATGTTTCATCCTCAGACATTGGCCCATTGTCAAGAACAGGAGCCGCGCTCGTAAGGGTTTGAGGTTGAAGATCGTGATCTTGAACAATAGAAGCAGTATCAAGGATCGGGGCCGCGCCTGTAAGCTCGCCAGTGGTAAAGGTTTCTTCCTCTGACATGGTAGCAGACCCAAGAACTGGGTTCTGTGCCTCTAACGCGCTCGTTGTAAGTGTCTGGCCCTGATTGAAAGAAGTAGAAGCAACGGATGGTTGCCCAAGATCTATATTTGCTGTCGAGAAAACATTATTTTCTGTGAAATCAGCATCAGGAACAGTCGGGCTTCCCGTTGTGATGTTGACGTTTGAAATCTGAAATTTTGTTGCGCCATCATCCCCAAAGGCATGATCTGAAAACGCACCGATACCAAACGCCATTTTGAACCCCTTTTAGCTTATCGCATATATATCATCTTTTTCGGTCCAAACCAAATAGCCATTTAACGCAAGCTTGCGAGCAAGAATTTTATCATCAACGTGCTTGTGTTCAACCTTGATCATCCTTGGCTTAACATTGAAGGAGTAATTTAAAAAAATATTTAATTCGTGACCTTCTGCATCAACCTTTAGTAAATCAACGCTAGGAACCTGTTCGAGTAACGTTTCAAGTGTAAAGCATTTTGATTTTATGGTTTGCTCAAAATCACCTTGCCTGTCTGGGCTTTTGCTCAATTTATATCCTAAATGGGTATCTGAAATTATATGCGAACACCCAGATAACCAAGAGCCATCATCACGCGCCACGGCAATTTCGACCTCGCCATCAAAGTCGGAAACAGCGCCTTGGATAACCCTGACGCTTGTATCCGCGTAAATCTTTCTAAGCTCCATCGCCATTTTTGGAATTGGCTCCACTACAATGCCACCCCAACCAGCGTCAGCAAGGGGCAACAATGTATCGAAATTTGCAGCCCCTATCTCGACAAAGAACTTATCCATTCACATCGCCTTCAAATCGGCTTGTCCACATAGTTAAACTATATTTTTCACCAGATATAAGGGGATCAACCTTATGACCATGCGTGACCTCGCTTGGAAATAATATACAAGCCCCGTTACTAACAGAACTATTATCAAATTTCTGCCTAGGGAAAACCAACTGGCCCCCTTCGTAACTACTGTTCAATTTAACACTTCCAGTTACAAGAGAGGCATCAGTATGGTATCCGAGGCTTGTTTGCGTATCTAAAGTGTATTTCATAACGAATGCGTCACGAAGCCCAATATGGGCCATAGGCTCCCAATGCTTTTCAGCAATCTTTCCAAGCTTATCTTTCCAAATCGCTTCGATTTCTTCCCAAAGCCCAATTTCTCTTACCCTAATTTCTTGCGCTGGGAACTTATCGCCCTCCATTGAGCGCCACTTACCTGTGCTGTTGGCTTTCCAAATTATTTCATCACATTGCTCTTGAGTAAAAAGGGGCGTTATCAAAATTTCATTTGCGACTTCTTGATATTCAAGTGTGTTTATGTAGGCAGAAGATTGCGGCGCATCAGGTGCCTCTACACGATTATAAGAAAATGTATCAAATATTTCATTCAATTTTCGTTTAGCTGTTTCTCCTCCATTACCGTGATAAATACACGGAGAACAAATCTCGTTTATCAATCGCCCCTCAAGGACGCGACAAAAAAGATCGCTGCATTGAAACACATATGCCTCAGTATCAAGCAAAACATTCTGTTCATGAGGACCGGACAAGAAAGCAAGCTGCGACCAAAGTTGGTCATCTTCTGCGTCATCTAAGTCTCGGTGAAAAAATTTCTTTAGAGCTTCAACTTTTCCCATATAAAGACCAGAATTAAGGTATCTATATGCCGTTCCAGTTTCCTTGAATTTCTTTTCAAGCCCCTTATCAGGCCAACAATCCCTTTCTGCCGCGAACAAAATATCGCAATCAAAGCCCAAAAATCTCTCTACGATTGTTTCGAGGTTATCGCTAATTATAACATCATAAGCATCACAAAACAAAACAAGGTCATCATCAGGTAAAAATTGCAAATGGCTGCGAACAAGATTTATTTTTTGACCACCTCCCGTTTCCGACATAGAGCCGCCGCGCCATTCCACCCCATCACCTAAATTTAAGAAACTAATCCCATGCCTTTCGCTTGACTGTTCGAGCATAAACATTCTACTTTGATCGGTTCCTACCGTTAAAACGTGAGTTTGCATTCTTGCTTCCTTTTCTATGGTGCTTGGCCTTATTGACCGTGGTATCTGTTTAACAAGTTCGGGGCGATAAAAATAGTTAGAATAATTCTTTAGCTTAAGGGGCAACCATTCATCGGCGGGGATAACGTTTTCCGCGAACCCTTCGCACAATATAGAAGCAGTCCTTGGACTTATCGCATAAGCATGGGCGTTATACCAATATCCGAGGGTGTTTTCCCTATGACCTAGCCAAACGCTATCATAAGATTTTAAAAGTCCATCTATCTCTGAAACATCAAAAGATGAAAAAACCGCATCTTCCTCAAGAATAATACCCGCCACGCCAGAGCGAACAATCTTCTGCCAAACCCTAAAATGGCTCACTGAACAACCAAACTCTGTTTCTAGCAGGGTTCTGCCGTGGAGCGGGTCTTTCCACCCCATATCGGGCTTACATCCGCTCTCCGCTATTATTTGATCCCAATCTTTGCCTCTCGCATCAAAAGCATCGCCGTGCAGGGAGATTTGATAAACTATAGCCACCGCTGGGCCTCAAGAAGGGAAAAAGAACAAAGCCTGATTTAATCTATGCCTTCCATAATCCCTTTGCGCTTCTGTGAAGAAATATGTTTCGTCATTAACCGCAGCGCCATGTGGAACCTTAGAAGCATCAAACAGAAAGCCCCTGTTAAATTTGGGTTCAAGATAATCTACCAGTTCAAAATCAGACTTGCGCTTCCAAGGATCACGATCTTCCTGCGTTACACGCCCGCCGTATTTGTAAATACTGCCATATTTATCTTCGTAAATATTGGTTCCATTTGTTTCAGCTTCATTCAGATATACCAAACAAACCCACCCATTATCTAAATGCGGAAACCAAAAATTATCTTCGTAATTATTCCAGTCGGATTTCTTCCACCGCATAAAGTTGGTATCTAAAACATCGACGCCATCTTCTCTATAAACGTCAAAACTTGTATCGTTTAAAAGGGCGACAACTTGATCGGTATATTTTTTAAGGGTGGGTTCTTTCCTGTGGTGGCGTAGGTCATAAAACTCTTTCCCGTGCAGGGGATGCTCTGTAATGACCTGATTTGTAGGCCCAGATAAAAGAACGTCCATGATAAACCCCACATTGTCATAAAAATTATCTATTTGAAAAGCGCGGGTTCCTAATAAGTTAAATTCTTTTACATCCATCGTTCCCACCTTTCCGATCAAAGAGTTTGCAAATAATTAAAAGCAACAGTCATTCTTCGTCCGCTTACATTTGAGGGAACGTAATGGGGAAGATATGAGGGGAATATGATCAAAGAGTTTTGTTTTGGTGGAATTATCTGGATTGTATCAAAGCCCTCATGTGTTTCTATTGGAAGCTGGTTTTCAAAAGGATTGCATATAGCAAGTGGAGCGGCATCTTCATTCGCCTCTAAAAAATAAACTGCGCTGAAATGCGTCCTTGGGTGTGTATGCTTTTCTTGATAAAAGTTTCTCTCGTAAACATTCAGCCACGCACCTTTACACTCAAATGGCTTTGATGCGTCGAAATATTTTGCAAACCATTCAATGTGACGAGAAACATTTTCAGTAAGAAAATCCCATTCTGGATCGTTATGCAGTGTTTTTTCATTGATAGATGACCAGACAAAACATCCGAAATCATTATCTCCGTCATAACTTTCATATAATTTCTCTGCCGATGCTAAACATTTAGCATGACTTTGTTCGTCCAAAAGGTTTTCTTGCATGTAAACCTTATGAGGGAAAAGTTCTTCAATCACCGCCATACTGGCCCCTCAAACCATGCCACCAAAGATTTCCTAGTTCCTTTTGTCACTTGAGTAACCCTATGGTGATAGAAGCTTGGAAATACCAAAACCGTTCCCTTTTCTTTTGCAGAGAAGTCTGGGCTTTCTTGTTCAGCAAATTCGAAATCCCCGCCTTCATAATCTAAAGGGCTTGAAAGCTGTAACGTGACTGAAATCTTCCGATGTCTATCAGATAAAAAATTCACATCGTGATGCCATGTGTAATGACCATCCTCAGATGCATGATATTCGGTATACTGAATATCGGCTTGGTTCCATACGTTAAAACCCCACTCCCGATTAGCTAAGTCTACATACCGATAAAGTAACAACTGAAGCTCTAAATCTCCAGTAAGCCAGCCAACACGGCTTGATCTTACATCATTACCATCACCGCTAAAAACCTCGCCCCTATCAATCTCCGCTTGTTGCGCTTTCTTCAAAATATGACCGATAATATCATCGGGAACTTCACTGCGCCAGAAAAGCCATTTATTTTGCATTTCTCCTCCTATGCCAGAATAAATCTCTGTAAGCATTGCGACCGTACAAATTTAACATTTTTCTTGATAGGCTGTTTTCTCTATCAATCTTTTTGCTCAATTCCTTAATGCCCGATGAAAATTTTTCCCGCTTAAAAGGTATAATCTGCGCTAATGGCATACCCATTTTTAGGCTAAATATATCTTTATCGGTTCGCACAAAACAGGGAAAATTAAGCTTTACATTATAACGATCGGTGTCGATCACAGCTTCGAACGGAACGACTGGGTTCATAAAATTATTTGCAATCGGCTTGACCAAAATACTCCAACCCTTTCTTGTCTTACAAATCCAAGGGCTGTGAAACTTAATTATACTGGTCGAATTTTTGTAAACGCTTCGATCAATAGAGGCGAAATCTGAGAATTGATTTGGTGGATGCCCAGATACTGAACCTAATTCCGCATCAAAATTTGGAACTTCTCCTTTATCTGATGACCTCGCCAACAAATCTCTTGAAAGGTCAGATGGGAAATTAGCCGCCAAAGCTCCATCATCTCGAACCGCAATGTCAACACTATGCCAAAGGGGAACTATAAATCCATTTGTCATCGCATCCCTAAACGGAACACAGGTTTTTACTGTTCCATGATCTTGCTTTGATCCACTATTCAAATTCACGGGCATTTTTTTATACCAAGAGGGCATAAACTTTGCCGATTTATCGGGAGTTGGAAAGCAGTCGATAAATTCTTTTTCGCCGTAAAAAGTAATCTTTGGTTCTCTGAACCTCATTCAACATCCTCCTAGATGTTTTTAAAAATCTTTCACATTAATCCCATGATCAATTAAGAAATCAGGCTCCCCACTTGGGGGGAATGGGTCAGATATTTGATAATCTAAAGAATGAATAGCATCATTTGTTTTCATTATATATGCGTCCAATATCTCTATTTTATCATCAGTTAAATTAATTCGGATGCCCTCCATAGCCATAACAAATTCCCTACATCTGGTTATAGCAATACCCATATTCCACTCATGCAAAAGTTGCCCAGAGGCTAAAGAATAATTATCTCCAATAAGAGCAAGCAAAGCTTCGTTGTCAATCGTGCTGTCGAGATCATATTGATTTATCGTGTATTTAATCCAGCCAAAATCAGGATGCCTTATTTGCACGGTCATGATGCCGTCATTATATTTTACAGCCTCACGATATTCAGTAATTTCAACCATTTAAGAAATCCTCACAAAAAGACCCGCCGCTTGCATCCATGTGTTTACAACACGGCCAGTATAAGCATATGACATAGAGCGCCACGTTCCAGATATTGAAGGTCCAGTAGTATTTCCGTTCCCTCCGTAAGTATGGTTACCCGACCCATATCCACTGCCAGCCGACATTCGCAATCCACCACAAGATGCAAAATTTGATGACGCATATGTACTATTTGCAACAACTTTTGGGCTGTATCCAACGGGGTTATAAATCAACCATTGATAAGAACCTACAGAACCAAATGAAGTAGATGGTGTTCCCGCTGGACCTGTTGGCCCTGTCGGGCCTCGCGCACCCGTTGGCCCTGTCGGTCCACGCGCACCCGTCGGGCCAGTTGGGCCTCGCGCACCAGTCGGACCCGTGGAACCCGTCTGTCCTTTTTGGCCCTTAGACCCAGTCGGGCCGCCAGATCCGGTGGGACCAGTGTTCCCAGTTTGCCCCTTCTGGCCTTTTTGACCCGTGGGTCCAGTAGGTCCGGTTGGTCCTCGCGCTCCTGTGGGGCCAGTCGGCCCTGCGCCACCTGTCGAACCAGTTTGACCTTTCTGGCCCTTCGCTCCCGTTGGACCCGTTGGCCCTGTCGGTCCACGCGCCCCTGTTGAGCCAGTAGCCCCAATCTCACCCTTTTGCCCCTTGGAACCAGTGGGGCCAGTGCCGCCCGTGTTACCAGTCTGGCCCTTTTGTCCTTTTTGACCCTGCGGACCTGTGCCACCAGTGGAACCAGTAGGGCCAGTCGGTCCTGTCAATCCTGTCGGTCCTATTGGGCCAGTTCCACCTTGCGAACCTGTTGCACCCGTGGTCCCTGTCTGCCCTTTTTGTCCTTTCGGTCCAGTAGGTCCAGTGCCGCCTGTGTTCCCAGTGGGGCCAGTGTTTCCAACCTCACCCTTTTGACCTTTTGGACCAGTCGGCCCTGTTGGCCCCGTTGGTCCTTCAATACCTTGAGAACCTACTTCCCCCTTCTGGCCTTTTGCACCATTCGAGCCAGCCGATCCTGTTGGGCCTGTGGCTCCGATCTCACCCTTTTGACCTTTGGCCCCGTTAGACCCATTTGATCCCGATGGTCCTGTTGCGCCTGTGTCTCCCGTAATGCCTTGGATGCCTTGGATGCCCTGTTGGCCCTTCTGCCCTTTTGGTCCAGTTGGCCCTGTGGCACCAGTGCTTCCTGTGGCTCCGATCTCGCCTTTCTGCCCCTTGGCCCCTGTGACACCAGTTTGACCCTTCTGGCCCTTTGGACCCGCTGCAATAGCGTCCGAAATCGTTGCCTTGCGCCATGCAGTCGCGGAGGTATCATACACGGGGATTATGTCGCCAGAAGCGATTGATGTCTCTGTGGTGTATCCTGTGAGCGCTGCGCCGACATTAGCGCCATCTGTAACATCTGCGTTGGTTTCAACCGTGTCGAGCTTTGTTCCATCTGCGGAAACATCACGCCCGTCTACATTGACTACGTTGACCACGTTGCGGCTGTCATCAATAACAACCGTTCCTTGAATTTTTACAGCCATCTTCGCGCTCCGCTACTAGCTTAGAATGTTTCGTCCGTAAGAACGTCATTCGCTACTGCGATTGTTCCCGTATCATCCACCGTCATCTTGACCGTGCCGCTATGTGCAAACGAAAGCTTGCCATTGCCATCTTCTGTTATTGTCCAATCACCAAGCGCAACCGTTCCAAAACTATTGCTTCCTGTTGATGTGACATTTCCAGATAAATTTCCTGTGACGTTTCCTGTGACCGCGCCAGTCAAATCACCCGTAACATCGCCAGTAACGTTACCCGTCAAATTTCCCGTGACGTTTCCAGTAACCGATCCAGCAACATCACCCGTAAGGTTCCCCGTCACATTTCCAGTTACAGCCCCCGTCAGAGCGCCGACAAAAGTTCCCGCTTTTATCGTAGCGTAGACAACAGAACTATCTGTGAGGTCAATCGTTCCCGTTGGATTGGGAGCATACGCACTAAGGAACTTAAACTGCCCGTCTGATACATCAAAGAACCAACCGACATGGGTAAAGCCAACTCCGCTCGTTCCCGTGTTGCGGTTTGAAAATACGCCCGTATCAACGTTTGAAGGGTTCGCCGTTCCCGTCCATTTATCGCCTACAGTGTGGCCGCTTGTAGCGTTAAACTTGATGCTTATGCCATCTGAAAGAGCCTGATCGTTTCCCGTTATCGCAACGTTTGCCGCAACCGTTGTTGTGAAGTTATCGTTTGACCATTTAAAAGTGTCATCGCTT
>Ga0206682_10000381_pt1 | contig 48315 bp, 34 predicted proteins | sample M240m12015metaG_FD_155444 | JGI IMG/M metagenome (GOLD analysis project Ga0206682, IMG submission 155444) | Ammonia-oxidizing marine archaeal communities from Monterey Bay, California, United States - M2 40m 12015 | ecosystem: Environmental > Aquatic > Marine > Intertidal zone | place: USA... | reverse complement strand
ATCCTCTCTAAGAACACCTTCTGCGAACTCAAAGCCTTCTCCATTGCCACGGACGATAGGTCGTCCTTCGTCATGTGTCAGCGTTGGTTTGAAGTCAAGCGACTTGTCTGCATCACTGCTGCGATTGAGCGTACTGGACCGCATATTGCTGAGCATAGGCAGCCGCTGTCGCAGCATCGTAGCCTTGGCCAACAAATTGCTGATAGTACTGTTCGTAAATCGCCTGGTCGAATCCACCAGCGGCTGGTTGAGCGACGGCTGGCTGAGCAACAGCAGCTTGGGCTGCTGGTTGAGCGGCTGCACCTGCGGCATCTCCACCAACGTATTGTGCTGCGAATGCACGAGCAGTCTCTTCAGGATAGCCCTGAGCGATGAGTTGCTGGACATATTGCTCTGTTGGGTCAAGTGCATCGGTGCCAAAGGCGCCACTCATATCTCCAAAGGCATCTTCCTTGTCTCCACCACGGCGCATGAACATCAGGGTCCCTACGATGATGAGTAGAAGGAGTCCTCCGGCAGCGATCAGCATTGTTGAGTCCAGTCCCTCTGAATCTCCTTCAGTACCGTCTCCAGAGGGAGTTGCATCAGCCCAAAGGCCTGTAGATGGGTCATATGTCCATGCTCCAGACCATTCACACTCGTCGTTGTCGTTCATGATCCAGCGTCCACCAGCTGCTTCTGCAGCAGGGTCGATTTCAGTTCCCTTACAGATTGGGAGGTTGATGGTGATCTCTCGGTAGATGCGGTCTGCGTCCTTGGTTGCATCAGCACCTTCGTACACCAAGAGGTAGATGGTTACTGACGTTGGGGTTTCGTTATCGTAGAAGCTCTTCAAGTTCAGGGTAAGTTCCCAGTTGTCTCCGTTGGCAAGTTTATCTGACTTGTCCCAAAGTTGATTTCCAGCGCCCAGGGAGTCTTTACTCAATTCGAATTTATCGAAGCCCCCTAAGTCGAAATCACCGCTGTTGAAAGCGACTTCAATGTAGACGTCGCTATCTTCAGACCCGCTCAAAATTTCACCACTCAAGGTAATGTTATCGTCGGTGAATTGAGTTCCATTCTGGGATTCCTGCGTCCATGTGAAGTCTACAGGCTCGTCACCCATGCCTTCAGCAAGAATCACGAAATACATTCGGTATTCCTCGGAAACACGTCCAGCACTATCTGTGACAGTTAGTTCAATCTTGATTTGATTCTCAATTGAGCCAGTTTCGTCAACAGTGACGTTCTGGAACTTGTAGGACCACAAACCACCGCTTGCGGCAGTTTGAGTGTAAGTGTCACCAAGCAGTCGGTAGTCATCGTCGCCATATTTTGCGTCGTAGAGAACCTTCCACTCGTAACTCTCAATTCCGTTTCCAGTGAGAGCATCTGCGTCAGATGAGTTGCTTGCGTCAAAGTGGACGACCAGTTCCCCACTATCCTCTTGGAGGATGATTCGGTATTCATCGTAATCCACTCCTTGGTAAGTTTGAGGCTCTCCCATGGAGATGAAATCATCATATGTATCTCGGATATCGACTTCACCGTCGGCTATTGGTATGAATTCATCAGCTTCAGCATCGTTGGTTTGTACGGTGACTTTCAATTGGCGAGAGTGTCCTGCATCATCATGGAGGAATAGCGTGATGTGCCACTCTTCTCCCTGAGCACATTTAGTTAGGGATGACAAGTCAATCTTACAGAATTTCTTTACCGGCATCTGTTCAGATGTGTGGCCTGTGTTTCCGTTTGCTAGGGTGTTTCCAGCCCAATCGTTTGGACCATCAATAACCCAGTCAGCATGTAGAGGTGCTTCAGTGTCGCTGAGGAAATCAAAGGTGAGTGTAGCGTTGCTCTTCATGTAACGCACCTTGTATCCGTTGGTATTTGGATCGTTATCAGGGACTTCTCCGTTGATTGTGATGTCTTCATCATCAAATCCGTCAGGATAGGGCGTGACTTGGTACTTCAAGAGGTTACCAAGGAGCGGGAATGTTGAGTCGTTTGCACGATTTGAATTTCCTGCGACGTCAATGGTCGTGACGATGAGCCCTCCTTGTGAATAACTGCAAACGCCTAGGAGCGTATCCTGGATGTTGTCGTTCGAGCGAATAATGCGTTGGAATTCTCCACCACTTTCCATGTATCCCCCACCGCAAACGGTTGGTATTTCGCTCTGAGTTACACTTGATGTGCTGATGACGCCGTTTGCAACGACAGTGTCGCCTAGAGCAGTAAATCCTTGGAAAGAGTTGGGTGCCACGTTATCCATTATTGGATGGTACGGGTCGGCCAAATCCATCTTGGCGTATGTGATTTGTTTATCCGCATCAGTCTTTTCCTTGATATCTAGGTTAAACGGAAGTCGGGAGGTTGAATCCTTTCCATAGACCTGGTCACCATGCGGTGCAAAGTGAGCCTGAATTGTTCCACCAGCAGACATGAAGTTGGTTAGGACGGTCTTTCGCTGAGCAGGGTCTGCGAGTGCCTGATAGTATCCATCTCCACCTTGATCGGTATCCTTAGCAGCATTCAAGTCCTGCATAGGTAGGATGATTTTGTCGTAATGTGTGAACCATCCAGCGTCGAAGTATTTGTCCCAGTCTCCAATCTCATATTGAGTGTATGTCAATCCAAGGATAGCGAGATCTTCCTTGATGATTCCGGTTTCCGTTGAAGTATCTGAAAGGATAGCAATGTCAATGTTGTCAGCGAAGGTTGCATAGAAGAACCGTGGAGTTCCTTTTTGTGTTCCGTCGGTAAGTTCTCCGTAGAAACTAATGTTGTAGGTGTGCCCGTCAACCCATCCGTTCCATGGTGTAAACGTGACATCAGTCTTTTCTTGACTTTGCAGACTTATGGAAGCTCCTGAGTCAACCAAATGTGCTGTGGTTCCATCGGCCATATCAACGACTTCCATGTAGAAGATGTACTCGCCTGCGAGCACTCCGTTGGTGGCTTGGAATTCCCAAGAATGTGTCAATGCGCTATCGATTGGGAGAACACACGGTAGGGTTTGGTCGGTTTGGCATGTCAACTTCTTCGGTCTACCGATGGTGATGTCAACAGATTCAACATTGAAAATAACCCGCTCGATGTTGTTTGCAGTAGAAAGTTCGTTGTTGTTGTACCAGTTGGTTCCAACTGTCCCGTTGTCAAAGATGGTCTTGACGTCGAGTCGATAGACGCCTGAAACGAATTCGTGGGATGCAATCACACTTGTATCAACGTCTTCAGCATCAACACCAGTTCGTGTTGTGGTGTAGGTTGCATCTTCAACGAAGGTGTATTCCTGCAATGAGATGTTGTTGATACCAACGCCTTTGAATCCGTCGTTTATGCCGTTTCTTCCATCTTCATCAGATTGGAATTCAAAGTTGATGTCTACAGTCGACCCTTGTAGGGAAATACATTCAGAGAACCACTGAGAAGAGTCTGGAGATGAACGGTTTTGGACGTAAAGGTGAGTCAAGTCAATACTGGTTGTCTTAACAAGTTCCTCTGTGTTAAAGAATACGTTATAGTTGCCCGTGCCGTCTTCGTTTGCTCGGTCACCAATGTAGTCGAGTTCCCTGAAGTCAATCGATTCGGAGGCGTTGACAATTCCGTTTCCATCATCGTCGTTCTGGCAAGTTCCATCCTCATTGTAGTCGTTCCACTGAGCAAAGACAAGACCAGAATAGTTCTCTGAGCCTGTTGAAGTAGCCTTTTCATAATCTACCATCATCAGTGCGTAATCGCTTGGATCAATGTTTCCACTTTGGTCGGTGGTGTAGAACGTGTCAGCATAATACTCAAAGTTCAACGAAACGAAATCCCCTGCCATGCTGGTCAGGTCAATGTTTGGAATGGTCAATGTCTCGTTTGCCCATGCATCATCGTAACCGTTGGTGGAGGTGTCACATGGGTGGCCGAACCAGTAGGCGTTGCTGTTGAAAATCTTGGTTGAACATGAGTTTTCACCATAGATGACACCCTTGGGGTTTTGATTTTCTTCGTGCAAGTATCCGTCGCTATCTGCAGTAAAGTCTTCTTCACAAACAGAGTTGCTGGCACCACAGACTACATCCGATGGCGTTGCTGAATAGACCGTTGCTTCGATATCAAAGTCAACAGGCGTATTTCCCCAGTTGTTCGTTGTTACTCCGATGTCAAACATTCCCTCAGCATACAAGCCTCCAGGAAGGAATCCTTCGATGCCTTCAACGGCTGGGTCAAACAGGTTGAACGGAGTGACAAAACCAATGGCATCGTCATTGATAGACTGTTCATCCCATGCATTGTTGGAGATAATAGCAGAAATTCTGTAGGTTGTATCATTAAGCAGGTTTGCCTGAATTGAAGTGGTGTATTCTTGACCAGGTTCCAAGTTATTTAGTGGCCCAATGGTAGTTGTTTGGGTTTGTGGGTTGGGCAGGAATGCTGTGTTTTGCTTCCAGATGGTTAGGTTATCAACAGCGAATCCATCACGCCCTGACCAGCGGCTTTCGTTATCATCTGCAGTTGAACCCTCGAAACCAGTTCGGAATCGGAATCGAACATCCACCGTTTCACCAGCCCAATCGGACAGGTCAAAGGAACCCAGTCCCTCTTCGGTAAAGTTGTTCCAACCGTAGTAGGTTCCTGGTGAGAAGAGACCGTAGTATACGATCTGGTTCTCGTCGGCTCCCCAGAAGTTTTGCTTGTACATGCGGTCATTGTCAAAGCCGCCCCAGATGGACTCTCCTGATGCGCATGCTCCTTGCAAAGCTGCTTGTTGAGGGCATCCGATGAGACTCCATCCAGTTTCTTCACTTCCCACTTCGATAATGGCTAGGTCGTCCCAGACATCTCCGACGATGAACCCATTTTGGTCAGCACTTCCAAGGGCACCAAGTCCCAAGTGTTGGAACAGTTCAACGCTCATGAAGGCACGGTCTGCGCCAGTGAGGTCGACATCCTCAAGGACCATTGAATCGTCCCAGTTCCTTCCATATCCGGACCATTGGTCGCCAGATTGGTTGGTTTTCATGTTGCCTGCCCACATAAAGTCGGTTGGGTTGAGGTAGTTGGCAGAAACATTCGGGTCGTTGTTGCCAGTGGATGCTCCAACTGAGTGATTGGTCTCAAGATGCCAGTTGGTTAAGCCATCAACGTATTCCACGAAGGCCCAGTTACAGCCTGAGCCACAGCCTGTTTTTACTTCAGGTGTGTCCCAATCGTTAGAGTATACGGTGGAATTTGATGAGTTCAACTCATCCACGACCTTCAGCGTGACTTCCAAGTCAGCACTTTGGCCGTTAAGTGTGTCCATACCTGTGTTGGTTACGGTGACGTTGATGTCACGAGTACCTTCTCCGACAGCGCCAAAGAAGCGGTCTACTGGTGAAATTTCCAAATCGGTGACAGCTAGGTCTTTGTTGTCCATCTCAACGATGGTAAGGGTATCATATTGCCCCTCCCAGCCGAAGTTGTCACGCCATCCGCCGAAGTTGTATTGCGTTTGGCCAATGACCAAATCTTCAGCAGAGTTTGGTCCTCCAGACAATTGTCCAATGTCTACAGAAGAAGGTCGGCGACCTGTGACATACGAGAGCGGGCTAACGTGCCCTCCGTTTCCGTCCGAGAGTGTTACTTGGACGGTTGTTGGGAAGGAGAGGAAGAAATTGGATGTGCTTCCGCCAGCAGAGTCGGTGGTGTTTTGCTGGTATGCAATGGTTGGATTGACGAAATCTGGTTCGCCGTCTCCGTTGAGATCGTCAACTGCAATGGCCCAAGAGATATACGGTCCGAAGTAAGCCTTTTGCGGCGAACCAAAGGTGCCTTGCGATGTTGTTTGGGAGTACGAGACGTTCTCAAGGTTGCCGTCCATGACTGCAATAGTGTCAATATAGCCGGCTCCAGCGACATCGGAGATTGCGAAATCTTCGGTTGTGGTTGTTTGCATGTTGACGATATGGGTGTTGGCTTGATTGGAACCATAGGTGTACGAAATTGGATAGCCTGGTGCTACTCCAGAGGCAGTACAATCGTATTCGATGATGGTGACGTTGTCATCGTTTCCAGGGTTTGTGACGGTGCCGGATGCATAGTCAATACCTTCACTTCGGAGGAGGAATATATCGTCGTCAGTACAACTTCCTGTGATGCTGCTTTGACTTTCACCCCAATCGCCGACTTGGATGCTTCGGTAGGTGTTCTGATTTGATGCTCCAAGCGTGGTAACCAATCCTTGAGAGTTTGAGGTGACCGGTCCGGAGTAGGTGACGACCCGCTGGTTTCCTGGAGTGACGTCGGTGATGTCAAGGACGTAGATATCATCTCCACCCGTTTGGTCAGCATTTCCGACAGCCATGTCCCATACCCAAAAGTGAGTGAAACGCGCTCCGATGCTCCAATCTTTCTGTCCACATCCGCCGTTTTCAATGATGGTAATGTTACCAGGCTCACCCGCAGGTTGACCTTGATCGTCTGTCTTGAAAGGATTGTTTTTCTGGTAAATGACAATGTCAGGGGCGTTATCTCCCGTGAATTCACCGACCTCGACTTGCTCCACATTCGCAAAAGAGTCCCATTCTGCATTGCGGCTTTGATTGCCTGTGACCCACACATCTTGGCGTTCGCTGAAGTCTCCATTGCCATCGTTCCAAAGAATACTCAAGGTGTGAGTTCCTTCGGTTGCGATAGCAAGGTCGTTATTTCCGTCACAGTCAAAATCACCAATGGCGACATCAACAGGGTCACGGTTGGTCGTGTAGGTTCGGGAAACTGAGGCGCTGGCTGTAGTTGCGAGTGCAGCGGTCGTACTCAAAATCATCAACAATGAAAGGAATAGGCTGCGGGCTCGGGCTCTAGAGAGGTCATTTTTTGATAGCATAGACATCACTTGTCCGACCCAAGGCCTGTTTCAATATAATGCCTTTGTAATCTAGTTCCGTGTGAACTACGCCGCAGGGCGTCATTTTTGTTCAAATTCTGCCGAAAAAAGTGGCACGATGGTTGAGTCTTCAAAATCGCCCGGCTAGCCATTTTGGAGATGGACCCCATCCAATGGCGTCCCCTCCGTGGATTTTGACCAATTTCCCAGCAGCGAAGAGAGATTCCAGCCATATTTCAAGAGCGGTACCTTCGCGGTTTCCGAGACGCTTACTGGCGATTTCCTCAATATCTTCGGTTTTGAGAGCCGTTCTTCCGTGTTCACGAACGACGAGTTGTAACAATTCTCTGAGCCAAGCCTCCGCCATCGGGTCTACGCTTGTCACGCCTTGTACGGGTTGAGGGGGTTCCATATCGTCAAGAATTTCCATGAGTTCTATTGTGTCTGGTTGCGCAGGTGGCTCAAGGCCAACTTCGGCGATTTTTGCGCCAAGGTCAAGTTGGCCAATCGGTCGTCGGACGACTGGAATGCGAGACGGGTCGGGTGTAGGCCCCATGTCAGCTGGTTTTTCATCAGCGGGAGCCTCTTCCATTTCGATGTTCATGCCCGACTTTTGCCGCTCTTTGCTTACTTTGGAAAGGCCTGTTGGTTTGACTTGAGTGCCAATAGGCATTGTCCATCCCACGCCCGCAAGTCCAAGTTTGTCCACGTGGTTGCCGACCCAGTCCACATCTCCTTCAATCACGATATTGACATCGTGGTCGTCGGAGCGGAATCGGTAGCGAACGTTTCCCCGCAGTTTGCTCATTGTTTCAACCTCAGCGCTTCTTTGCCTTGAAGATAGTGGCTCTATTGGCCTTCTCCAGCCATCTGTCTCAAGACGGTGTGCAAAATACCACCATTGCGATAGTATTCTACTTCGACCGGTGTGTCGAGACGAACTTGAACCATGAACGACTTGACCTCGCCTTCCGGAGAGGTGGCTTCAACAGCCATCATCTGGAGAGGTTGGACTTCATCGGTCACTGCAATAGAAAAGTGCTCATGGCCAGTAAGCCCAAGTGTTTCGTGGCTTTCTCCTTCAGAGAAGGTGAGGGGGAGCACTCCCATTCCTACGAGGTTTGAGCGGTGAATGCGCTCAAAGGAGGTTGCAATCACAGCTTTAACTCCGAGAAGATATGTTCCCTTCGCTGCCCAATCACGAGAAGAGCCTGTGCCGTACTGACTGCCTGCAAGAACAATCTTTGGAGCATGAATTTGCGCAGCGTCGTAAACAGATTGGACTTCCCCACTTTCATGATTTAATGCGTAGCCACCTTCTGTCCCAGGAGCCATTTCGTTACGAATCCGAACGTTTGCAAAAGTACCGCGCATCATGATTTCGTGATTGCCTCGACGGCTGCCGAACGAGTTGAAGTCGCCTTTTGCAACATTGCGTTCATTCAACCAAACTCCAGCAGGGCCGTCTTCAGGGAATGAGCCAGCGGGGGAGATGTGGTCTGTAGTAATGGAATCTCCAAGTTTGAGCAGGACACGAGCCCCGTCAATTGATTCAATCGGATCAGCCTTTGCCGACAGGCCGCTAAAGAAGGTGGGCAGTCGGATATAGGTGGAAGAATCTTCCCAGGGGTAAAGCGGGCTTGATGCAGCAGGAATGCTATTCCAACGGGGTTCATTCATGGCATCAGCGTAGCGTTGACGGAACATTTCGGGAGTGATGACGCTCATTGCTTGAGCAAGTTCTTCGTCGGAAGGCCAAACGTCTTGGAGCATCACGGGATGTCCGTCATTATCATGTCCAAGGGGCTCGGTTGACAAATCAATTTCTAATGTTCCTGCAATGGCATAGGCGACTACCAGCGGCGGGCTTGCAAGGTAGGATGCCTTGACCTTCCCGTGAACGCGACCTTCGAAATTACGGTTTCCAGAAATAACAGAACCTACGATAAGGCCTGCATCATCAATAGCAGCTTCAATCGGTTCAGCGAGAGGGCCGGAATTACCGATGCATGTTGTGCAGCCGTATCCTACTACGTGGAATCCCATGGCGTTCAAGTCTTCTTGGAGTCCAGTCGCTTCGTAGTACTCTGTGACCACACGGCTACCTGGTGCAAGAGATGTCTTCACCCAGGGTTTAACCGTCAACCCACGGCTACGAGCATTTCGAGCAAGGAGTCCAGCGGCAAGCATAACTCCTGGGTTGGATGTGTTTGTACATGAAGTGATGGCTGCGATTACAACATCGCCATGATTCAAATCGTAACGCTTCCCGTCCATTTCAACAATTGAACTCTTGGACAAGTCTTTGGGTTCCAAACCATGGCCGTGATGACCCAATTCGTGGGTGAGGCTTTCAACAAAATGCTCCTTCATGCCATGAAGGTCCACGCGGTCTTGAGGTCGCTTTGGCCCAGCGAGGGCAGGAAGGACCACATCAAGATTGAGTTCCAAAACAGCCGTGTAGGATTTTTCCTCTGCATTCTCACCGTACCACATTCCTTGTGCTTTGGCATATGCTTCAACGCCGGCAACAGCGTCGTCCTCACGTCCAGTGAGGCGCAAATAGTCAAGGGTGCGCTCATCAACGGGGAAGAATCCGCATGTTGCCCCATACTCCGGAGCCATGTTGGCAATGGTTGCTCGGTCTGCAAGAGTGAGTTCTTTCATGCCTGAACCAAAGAATTCAACGAATTTTCCAACAACGCCGTGTTCTCGCAACATTTCAACGATGCGCAGCGTCATGTCGGTTGCAGTGACGCCTGGCTGAAGGCTTCCAGTAAGGCGGACGCCCACAACATCGGGTGCCAGCATGTAGATCGGTTGGCCAAGCATGACTGCCTCGGCTTCAATTCCACCAACACCCCATCCAAGAACGCCAAGTCCGTTGACCATAGTCGTGTGGGAGTCGGTCCCAACCAGCGTGTCAGCAAGCCATACGCCATCTTCTTGACGAGCAACGCTTGCGAGGAATTCGAGATTAACCTGGTGTACAATTCCTCTTGAAGGGGGTACTGCTTGGAAATTTGCAAGGGATTGCTGGCCCCATTTGAGGAACGTGTATCGCTCCATATTACGGTGATATTCAATGTCAAGGTTCATGCTGAGGGCGTCGCTATGAGCTCCCGAGACATCAACTTGGACCGAATGGTCAATGACCAAATCCACCGGCACTTGCGGGTTGACCTTTTCTGGGTCTCCACCCATTTCCACCATGGCGTCACGCAGTGCGGCGAGATCAACAACAGCAGGGACTCCTGTGAAGTCTTGAAGAATCACTCGGGATGGGCGGAATGGAATTTCATTACGCTCCCCGTTAGGCGACCACGATGCAATTGAGCGGACATCGGCCTCGGTGATCAGAAATCCATCATGAGCACGAAGCGCACCTTCGAGGAGAACTCGGATGGAATAAGGTAGGTGCTGGGTTGGAAGGCCGTTGGTATCAAGGGCGTCCAGGGCAAAATATTCTCCGCCTACGTCAAGTGGGCGTCGAGCGTTGAAGGGGTCCAAGGTGGCCATGATTCCTTCCAAAACGCACGCGTCTATGAAGAAATCCCTCTTCTCATCTGCTGACCCAATTCGGGTTCAAGGGAGTTTCACCAGAATTTGTACCAAGGTGAGTATTCGCCGGCTACTTCAACAGTAACCAAGGTAATGTCATTGCTTGGCTTATCGTACTCGCAGCCTCCATCGCAGACACTCGACATCGCATCAATGTGCTCAAATCCACTGGTGACTTGTCCAAATACAGTGTGTACGCCATCAAGGTGAGGGGTTCCCGGTGTTCCGTCTGCGCCTGTTGCATCGGGGTCAACAATGAAGAATTGTGAGCCACCGGTGTGAGGGGCACTTGTTTTTGCCATCGAGAGGTGGTACGGGCTGTGGACTCGTCCGTTATCAGCCTCATCTTCAATCGTGTATGATTCCTTACCGCATTCGCTTGACGAGGCCGCTTCTTGGCCGTTACAATACCCAAAGAATTTCCCTGCATGGCCTCCAGTCCCGTCTCCGTTAGTGAAGTCTCCACCTTGCATCATGAAATTCGATATAACGCGATGGAAGATGACACCGTTATACTTCTCATCATTCGCCAAGAGTGCAAAATTTTCAACGTGTATGGGGGCGTCCGCTGCAAACAGTTCAACCATCACATCTCCGCTTCCTGAACTTCCATCCGCATTGGTCCATGTAAAGGAAAGTGTGGCTTCCGTCGGTAGTCCTTCTTGACTTGAAGTTGATGCGACGTTGATACCGGCGAGAAGCAACAGTCCAGCGATAAAAATCGCTGCGATACCCGCAGGGGTTGGTGTGCCATCATTGAGCAAGCGAGGAAACGTAGTCTCACGGAACCCCTTATTTTGCATCTCATTGAGTAAATCGTTGTAAGTGCTGTCCGCTTTCTTATCGCGTGGAGCCTTTTTGACGGCGTCGCGAAGCAATACTGCAGCCTTGCGATACTCTGAGCGGCTATTTCTTGATTTGGCGTTCAACCATGTCGCATGGCCTGCAAGGCGGAGTGTGGTTGGTTCGCTTCCTTCGGCGTCAACTTCTCTCAAAATCTTGAGCGCAGACTCGCCTTTTCCTTTGATGATTGCCTTCTCGGCTTTCTGCCATGCAGTCGTGAGTGCTTCGTCCGCCATGGCCCATGCGACGGGCCTCTCTGTTTTGAGTATCACCCTCAAGGTGAAATTTCATTCTCAAGACAGGAATTAGCGGAATGAGAAGGCAACATGTTGAAAGGGTGCGTGCTAACCCCAAGGAACCAAGAGGAACGGGTCTCCGACTCTATACCTCGCAGGGGAACAACAACCATGGACAAAATCATCAACGATTTCACCATCAACATTGCCACAGCCAACGGGACAGGTTCACAGTCTGCAAATCTCATTTTACTGCAGTCTCTCTTTGATATGGGAGTCCCTGTAAGCGGAAAAAACCTCTTCCCATCAAACATTTCGGGCCTACCTACATGGTACATTGTCCGTCTATCCGACTTGGGATACCAGGCGCCTGGTGACCGTACGCACATCCAAATTCTTGTCAATCCCGCCACGTGGGACGAAGATTTGGCTGCAGCCGAACCAGGAACCGTCATCATTTGGAACAGTGATACCAAAAAGAAGACTGTGGAACGTGAAGACATTATTTCGTATCCGGTCCCGATGAGTTCACTCGCTCGAAAGATCAATCCAAAAATTGCGAAACTGGTGACCAACATTGTCTATGTCGGTGTCTTGGCCGAACTTTTGAACATTGACCAAGCCTGTTTGGAATCTGCCGTCGCACGCCAATTCAAGGGCAAAGAAAGCGCCATTGAACTCAACATCACTGCGTTGGGTCTCGGACGAGATTATTGTAAAGAGAATCTCACGAAAACAGACCCTTACACAACGGAGTCCCGTGAGGTAGACCGTCCTCAATTTTTCATAGAAGGAAACGAAGCAGCGGCACTTGGAGCCCATTATGGCGGCGTTCAACTTCTCGCTTGGTATCCGATTACGCCTTCTTCCTCAATGGCTGAAAACATCATTGCCTACATCCCTCGACTTCGGTCAAACGATGAAGGCGAGGCAACGTGCGCTGTCATCCAAGCTGAGGACGAACTAGCAGCAGCAGGTATGGTTCTCGGCGCTGGCTGGGCAGGTGGTCGTGGAATGACTGCAACGTCTGGCCCTGGTATTTCGCTCATGCAGGAATTCATTGGTTTGGCTTACTTTGCTGAAGTCCCGTCCGTATTCTGGGACGTCACTCGTGTTGGCCCTTCAACAGGACTTCCTACTCGTACTCAACAGTCGGACATCGCCATGCTCTACGAGGGCAGTCACGGAGATACACAACATATTGTTCTCATTCCCGGAACGGTTGAGGAGTGTTTTGAATACGGCTGGCGAGCATTTGACTATTCCGAGCGATTCCAAACTCCCGTGTTTGGGATGAGCGATCTAGATCTCGGTATGAACCGCTGGGCTTGTGAAGGATTCACCTACCCCGATATCCCCATGGACCGAGGAAAGGTAGTGCGTGAGCGTGAAGCCTTCGAAGCCTTCGAGACCTTCGGGCGATATCTTGATGTTGACGGAGACGGTATCCCATACCGAACTCTACCAGGTTCAGGAATGGCTCCAATTCTCTACCGTGGAACAGGGCACAACCCCATGGGGGTCTATTCTGAAAAGCCAGAAGATTACTTCAATCTCATGGCGCGACTCAAAATGAAAATCGACGGTGCTCGGGATGAATTACCCGCTCCAATACTCCGTGAAGAAGAAGAGTGTGAAGTCGGTATCGTATTCCTGGGAAGCATGGAAAACTCAATTCAAGAAATTGACGACATCCTCGAGCAGACCGGAATGAAAGTCAGCCAATGCCGAATCCGAGCCCTACCTCTTCACTCCGAAGTCGAGAACTTTATTCGCCGACATGAAACTGTTATTGTCTTAGAAATCAACCGAGACGGCCAACTTTATGGTATTCTTCGGCGCGAACTACCAAATGATTTGGTCACGAAGGTCCATTCGGTCGCTTACAGCGACGGTATGCCCCCAAGAGCCAGAATCTATGCGGAACTCATCCAAGAGAAACTCAAGGAGGTGTCACAATGAGCGATAAACCAGCCCGAGCAGTCAAATTAAACGTTCTTAACGAACCTAAAGACAGTTACACAGGCGGACCATCCTCACTTTGTCCAGGGTGTGGTCACGACCAGATTTCCAGCGTTATCATTACAGCAGCATGGGAAAATGGAATTCAACCACATCGTATTGCTAAGATGTCAGGTATCGGGTGCTCATCCAAAACACCAGCATACTATCTCGGACAATCTCACGGATTTAACACCGTTCACGGAAGAATGCCATCGGTAACAACCGGAGCCTACGCCATCAACAAAGATCTCCTTTACCTTGGAGTTTCAGGAGACGGAGATTCTGCATCCATTGGAATCGGTCAACTGATTCACGCCATCCGCCGAAACATGGACATGGTTTACATCGTTGAGAACAACGGTGTTTACGGACTTACCAAAGGTCAGTATTCTGCAACAGCAGATGTTGGTTCCAAAAAGAAGAAGGGAACTGTGAACGAAACGCAACCCATTGACTTGTGTGCGCTTGCTATCAATTTGGGATGTACCTTCGTAGCTCGTTCCTTTTCAGGTTCGAAGAAACAACTTGGCTCTCTGATTAAAGCAGCAATGTCCCACAAAGGATTCGCTCTTATTGACGTCATTTCACCTTGTGTGACCTTCAACAATAACGATGAATCCATGCGTTCTTACGGTTATGTTAAGGAAAACGAAATCACCCTGCATATGGCGGATTATATTCCTCACTTCAATCCTGTAGAAGAGGTAGATGTTCCCGAAGGCCACTTCAGGGATATTACATTGCACGATGGCTCAACAATCCGTTTGGAAACAATTTCTGAGCAGCACGACCCATCAAATCCAATGGCTGCTCTATCAGCCCTCCACGATGCAGAGGTCAATGCCAAGCACGTTACAGGCCTTCTCTACTTTGATGCGACCAAACCATCGCTTGCTGAAGACCTTGGATTGGTCGACGTGCCTCTTTTGGATGTCCCAGATGAGACACTGCGTCCTTCTCAAGCATCTTTAGACGCACTGAATGCTGAATTTTTGGCGTGAGTATCCCACCGCATCTCCCATATAGGAGTAGGAGGGTGTTCTGTCAATGGTTGAACCAATTACGATAGGGGCTGGATTCGTTCTTGGCTCTGGAGGAATGCTCTATGGTTTTCGTGCGTGGAAACGGCGAAATGAGCGTCTTCGAGCCCTAGCGTTAGCTGAAAAGTACAGTACTTCCACCCGTTTGCGTAGCACTACTGGTGGAGGCATGAGATTGGTCATCAACTTGCCCCAAATTTCTCAAATGCCTCCGCATGAGCAAGAATCTTGGAGAGTTCGTGATAACTTCCGAGATCAAAATCACATGGAACTCGGTTTGATTCAACCAGAAGTACCCGAACCTGACCCTGATGCAGATGAGGAACAGAGTCGCATCACTGAAGTTGAACATCGAAGGCATTGGATTGATTCGCATGCCTTACCTTTGGTACAGCACGCTGCTTTGGTTTCAGAGGAGCACATTGGGAGCGGTATCGTCGCGGCAGAAGAGGATGAAGAGCAGGACGTCAACATCGACGAACGACTTGAACGTGAAGGAGGCGAATCCGGTGTGGTTCAAATCTCTCTTGCTTGGGATGATTACAACGACCTCGACCTTCACGTATTCACTCCCTCTGGAGAACGAATTTACTTTAACAATAAAATGAGTGATTGTGACGGAATTCTTGACGTTGATATGAACGTCCGTCCGGTGTCTAACACTCCGGTTGAAAATGTAGTTTGGAAAGAACAGGCCCCGCTTGGAACCTACAAAATCGGTGTCCACTTTTACAAACATCACCGTAAGCGCCGAACTAAGAAAAAGTGTAAATTCCGTTTGCGGGTAATCACCCACGGGAAAACCAAAGAGTATGTTGGTCAAATGAAATACGGTCAAGCAATGCAGATGGTCACTTCATTCACACTCTCTGAGTTGACCAAAGAGGGATCAGGGTTTTGATGAAAGCGTTGAGCAAAATGCTGCACCCAACGCTCCTGCCGTATGAGCATGAGTTGCTGGAAGAAGACGACATGGTGCGTGAAGCAGATGTCTTAGTTCATCCCAATGTTCCATGATTCCTCCGTAAAGTACGATACGGTCGGGATTGAATTCTTCATACAGGTGGTCAAGGCCTTCTTGAAACCGTTGAGACCACTGAATAAGTGTGAGGTCAAACACCGTTCTTGAGCGTCCCGATATATGTTCTTCCAGTGTTCCTTTCCGTGTTGGGTGAGGGGTCAGACCATACTCCAAGTTCGGAAGAAGGACCCCTTTTTCATGAACTGTGGTTCCCAAACCAGTGCCTATGGTCAAGGTGAGTAATCTGCCATGTTCACCAAGGCCCGATCCAAACTTGACTTCAGCAATAGCGACCGCATCTGCGTCGTTTATGAGCGCAACAGGGCCTCCACAGCACTCCTCGAGAGTTTCGATAACCCTCGCATCAAGCCATTCTTTGCCAATGTTTGGTGCGGTCATCAAGGTACGTTCTCCTACAGCACCGGGGAAGCCAAGTCCAATGGGTCCTTTCCAGCGCAGGCCCTCCAAGACTGAACATATTTTTGGGAGAACTGCATCGGGATGGGGTGATCCATCATGGTCCATTTGGATGAAATCTTCCACGAGTGACCCGGTTTCACAATCAAATATTCCGATTCGAAATCCGCTTCCACCGAGGTCAATCCCCAGCATCTTACGGTGATTCATAAACGTCAACTCAAGGCTATTTTTGCATCGATGATCGCATCGACAAGTGGGCCAAAGGTGTCGCCATGGGGAAGTGGGGAAACGACATCAGCGGCGTCCTTGACTACGTCAAATGCACCACCAACAGCGACAGACCAGTGGCAGAATTCAAACATTGAAAGGTCGTTTGGGGCGTCGCCAACACACAACATTTGCTCCCGGTCCCAATTGACTCTCTGGCACATTTCATCCAAGCCTTGGCCTTTACTGACTGCGGGGTCCATCAAGTGAATCGCAAAGCCAGTACGAACGACCGAGAGGTGAGACCATTCACTTTTCTCGATGGCTTCCTCAATTTTTTCAAGATCTTCGTAGGGGAATAAACACCATTCGCTCTCCCTCCATTTATTGGATTCGATACCATCTGCATCAAGACCATCAATCTGCGTTGCCAGCCATCTTGCTGCATCATGAGCTTCATTGCCTGACGCACGAATTAAAGGTTCATTCCACTTTGAATGCCATATTACTCCTCCGTTTTCGCAACAAATAGGGCCGCTGAGTCCTAAAAACCTCCAGAGGCCGTATGCTACGGGACGCACATTTCCTGTTGACAGGACAACGGGAATGCCATGCTCTTCTAATCGTCGTAGGGAGTTGATGGCAACGGTTGACAGTTGCTTGTTTTCATCGGTAAGCGTTCCGTCAATATCAACGGCGACAACACGGGGGTACCAGCCATCGGGTAACCATTGCATGAGTTAGGCGAAGGAATCCAGTGGAAAGAAGATTCGCCCTTAATCGGATGGTTTGTGTGGTACCAATGGGAGCATTGATGAATGCAAGGCGATTAGTATTTTTTATGGCGGGAGACTCCAAAGATGAAGTCTTCATGTCCCTTGAAGATGATGAACCGATTTCAAAGGTCAAAAATCCTTCAAAAAAGAAAGATGCGGAGCCTGTAAACATTCAGCAGGATGAACCCGTCTTGATGGGCGAAATCGTTGATTCAACCATAGTGGAGAGCCTTTCCGGAAGTTTCTCTGTCAGTTGGCCGCTGCTTGGAATGGATTGTCCTGATTGCGCTTCAAAAGCAATGGGTGCACTTTCTCACATGAAACAGGTAAGTTCACCGCATGTATCCGCTACTTCGGGGGAGGTCCGTTTTGACGTACAGTTGGAGCACGGCCCTCTTGCGGACGTCTCATCCGTACTTCGATCACTCGGACATGCTCCTGATGTTGAGCATCACGAACTGGTTGGTGTACGAGGGAAGTCTGTCGCTCACCGTAACTCCGTTCCTGTCCAAAAACTGGTCCGCCTGTTCAGGCAACAACCCGGTGTTCTCGACGTGGAAGTAAGTGACGACGATAGAATTCTCATCCAACTTGTCGCTAATGCATCTCATGAATTGGTTGAGGCTAGAGACCGAGCCCTCAATCATGTTACAGGCGTTGAACCACGTTTTGCAGTGGCCCGTTCAAACCGCCTCCGTCCGGACCAGTGGAGGCTGATAGGTGGAGGGATTGCTCTTCCAATTCTTGGGCTGGTGATATTGGCTGAACTCATAGGGTTGAATCACTATGTCGTTGGTGCTATTGCGTTTCCAGGAGTTTTTTTAGGCGGACTCCAGATGTTCAAAGAGGCGCTTGCCTCTCTCAAGAACCGGCAAATGGGCTTCCAAGTTCTCACGAGTTTGGCAGTCATTGGTGCCGGCATTCTCGGCATGTGGGAAGAAGCGCTGATCGTTGCAATTCTTGTTGCCTTTACGGCTCATCTTGAGGGTGATGCACTGCTCAAGGCTCGAGAAGCAATGCAGGGTGGTTTAGACCGATTGCCTCGTACTGCACGTAAACTTACGGCTGACAAGGTGTGCATTGACCCCGACGCCATCGCTACAGCCACTGGATTTTCTCTTCCAATGGCGAGTTCCGGGTTTTCCCTTGCTATGGCTGCAACTCCCGTCCAGGCCAGTCAAGATTCCGAAATCGTCCCCATCGATTTGGTTCATCCCGGTGATCAAATTGAAATTAGAAGCGGGGAATTGATTCCAGCAGACGGTCGAATCATTGAAGGAAAAGGCGCTTTGGACAAGGCACCACTCACTGGTGAATCGGTTCCAGTTGATGTTGGTGTTGGTGACGAAATCGAAGCAGGGTTGGTTTTGGCTCGGGGTCCAGTAATTTGCGAAGTCATTGCAGTAGGTGCTGAAACGCGTCTTTCTGGTTTGATTGATGCAGTTCATTCCTTCCGTGAAGCCCCACCCCGTCTGCAGAGTGGAATAGAGAAATTCACGGCAATTTGGGTTCCTTTCGTATTGTTTGGAGCCTTTGCGGTGTGGAATTTCATCTATCCAGACGACTGGAAAATCATCCTCCTACTTTGGGTTGTTTCATGCCCCTGCGCTCTCCTTCTCGCAACTCCAGTTCCCCACGCAGCGGCGCTGTCAAACGCAGCACACAAGGGAGTCATTGTTCGTGGTGGAGATGCTTTAGAACGAATGGCTCGGGTGAATTCAGTCCTGCTTGACAAAACGGGCACCCTCACCTCTGGCCGTCCGACCGTTGGTTCAATTGTAATGGGTAAAAATCGTCGTAAGAATTCAGCATTGCAACTGATGATGGGCCTTGAAGCTCGTTCATCCCATCCGTATGCGCTTGCTATGATCGCCCACTGCGAGGCAGAAGGTGCCAAGGCAGCAAGTCTGAGTGAGTTGAACGATATTGATGCTGGTGTTGAAGGGATATACAAGGGTGCAAAGGTCGCTTTCATACGGCCCGACAAGGCAAAAAGCATGGGGGTTGAAGTTGAAGATTCCTTGGCTACCGCCTTCAAAACCGCCCAATCAAAGGGTTACGGGGCTAGCCTTCTGACAAAAGACGGTGTTGCCATCGCTCTTGCTACATTCATTCACGATGATACCCGCCAAGGTTCCGATAAGCTCATTGCATCGTTGAACAGCAGGAACATTCGTGTGGAAATTTTGTCCGGTGACCATCAAGAGGCCGTATCACAATTTGCTCGTTCGGTAGGTCTACCGGAGTCTGCCGCTCATGGTGGACTTAGTCCTGAAGAAAAGGTCAACTGGGTTCGTAATCGGTCCAAATCAAGCGTAACGATGATGGTAGGAGATGGATTCAATGACGCAGCGGCTCTTGCTGTTGCAGACGTTGGGGTTGCAGTGGGTACCGGAGAGTCGGTGAACCTAGAAGCTGCGGACATTCTCATTCCAGGAGATGACCCTAGCATGCTTACAGATATGATTGACCTTGCAAGGAGGGCACAACGGACATTGATGCAGAATCTCTTTTTCTCCGTGGCCATCACGCTGACGTTGGTTTTTGCAGTTGTGCAGCAGTGGTACGACCAACTCTGGGTTGGTGTTCTCATTCACGAAGCCTCTGTCATTCTTGTCATTCTTAATGGGGCTCGGCTTGCTCAAAATGGAGAAGCATTGGTGCTGCTAAAAGAAACACTACGCACGATGATTGCCGATACAAAGGAAGCCTTTTCTTGCTTCAAACAACGGTATTTCAGTCCGAAGCAGAGTGTTACTTCGGTTTGACTGACGCGACATCTTCAAACCCTAAGAGCCAATCTGCGACTTAGGTGGGACGATGGGACGAGTACGAGGGGACCCAATTACGACCGCTCTGGCCCACCCTACACGCCGAGCCGTCTACATCGAACTGGCCTCTGCCGAAGAACGCAGCACTGTGCAGTTGCAAAAGGCAGTCGGAGTTGATCGATACAACCTCTATCACCACCTGAAAAAGTTGGCATCTCTTGAACTGGTAGAGAATCATCGGGACCAAGGAAGAGCCCGATGGTGGCGAATTAACCAACGAGTTGACCTTCCTGAATTGCTCAACGTGACAGAAGGAACCCAACCAGCACCAGCCCCAACTCCCGCACATCCGGCCCCAGCATCACCCGTTGCCACCATGGCTTCGTTGGCTATTGATGAAGAAGGTAGAGAAGTTATTGTCCTCGACCTTGAAGGTTCACGAGACCAAGTGAGTGCAAAACAATTGATCGCACGTCTTTCGAATGAATTCGGTTTGACATTGGATATTCCATGGAATTTCATTCCTGAACGCTTGGTGTTGTACTCCAAGAAACGCTGATCTTCAAGGTGTTCGCATGTCCGAAGAGTTCGTAATTGAATCCAAAGTTTCGCCTCCTCCCCTCTCTTGTCCCAAATGCAAAGGCATGCTCCCGATGAAATTGGGAGAAATCAATTGTACTCTCTGTGATGCAAAGGTGCGTATTGAACACCCTGTCACTCGCCGAAAATGGATGGAAGAAAAGGTCAGCTGTCCTGAATGCTCCAAAGTACTCGTTGCTGGCGTAGACACACGTCCTGCAGAACTGAAGTGTGGGATGTGTGATACCTACTTTACGCTTGTAGAACAGACGCCAAGGGTTGAGATTTCATGCCCGGGATGTAATCGCCAACTTCGTATGAAGCGTCGGCCCGGCAAACGGGAGATTGAATGCCCTGCTTGTGACACGGAATTCACCGTTCGCTTCTGATTTTCGCTTCGGCGCGGTAAAATTAGGTGTTGAAAGCGCTCCCTCATGCACCGTTTTCGTCGCGCTCCTTATCTATGAAGAGAAGTCCATGAAGAAGTGGATGGGATTCCAATGACAGTGAGCGAAAGCCACGACAACGAGGCCGTGAAGGCTGCGCAGATGCGTCGAGAGAATACGGAACGCGTTACGCTTGCCTCGCTTCGCTCCCAATTCACCTCAAGTTCAACCTCAAGCCTCGATGAGGCGCTGGGGACTCAAGCACGGTTTCGGCAAGAAGAGCGACTGCGCGCTGATTTGCGTCGTGAACGTCGCCTTCGTCAACAAGCGATTACCGAGCGAGTCAACGCCATGCAAGAAGCAGTAAGCAAAGACCTAGCAACTCAACATGAAATGACGCTTGATGCTCTTGAGCATGAATTGCGAAACAACATGGAGCAGGAACTTGAACAACTGGAACGAGATGCATTGGCTCAAGAAGAATCAAGAATGCGTCAGGAGTTAGACCTCCGTCTCCACCGACAGGTAAGTTCCCTGAAAGATCAGCATGAAGTTGAGCAGGACAAACTCCTTGAACAAAGGAAACAAGAGATAAAATCAACGATTGAGACTCAATTGCATGAAGAGCATGAACGCCGTCTTTCAATCCAAAAAGAACGTCTTTCCCTTGAATACAACCAAGAATTACAACATCGGCTTCGGGATATTGAAGCAACGCTTACCCAAGAAATGGAAGAGCGGTTTGTGGAAATGGAAGAGCGAGAAATATCTCGCTTAGAAGAAGGACATGCGGCTCTTCTCTCCGAACGAGAGGACCAATTACGCCGCGGTATTCGCACCCGCCTTGAACAACAACTCCGACAACGTCTCAAGCAACGAGAGGCGCGTTTAAAGGTTGAATTTGAGCGACGCAGTTTGCGCCTTGAAGAAGACATTGCTCAACAACTTCAATCCGATATTGAACACCAACTCCGAAAGGAAACTGATAATCTAGAAGAGCGAATGCGCGAGGATGTAGAGTTGGCCATTGCAAAACGAAGAGGCGATCTACGTGTCGAAATCGAGCAAGAGCTTGACGGCCAACAATCGGCCAAACTAGCAGAAAGAAAATCCCGATTGAAGGCCAAGTATGACCTCACATTCAGTAAAGCAGTGGATGATATTTCCCGCTCACTCCAAGATGAGATTGAAGCGGAACTTGAACACCGCATGGAACATGAATTCCAAACCTACCGTAATGCACGTGAGGCTGAGATTCAGAACCGTCTCTCACGGTATCGTTACGAACGGGAAGCGGAGCTTAGAGACCAACTTGAGGCCCAATATGGAGCAAATAAGAACGATTGGACCGAGCGCCTCGACCTGGAATATCAATCCCGAGAAGCGGCTGCCCGTAAGGCGATTATGTCTGAAGTCGATGCGCAATTGCGCAACGAGCGCCTCACTTATGAAACAGATTTGGACCTCCTAAAGGAAGAAACTACTCTTGAGTTGGAAGTTGAAATGGAAGAGCGGCTCCGTGACTTCAAGACCCGTAAGGAAGAAGAAGTCGCGACTCAACTTGAACGCCAACTCGACAAGCGAGAAGAAATCATGCGAAACAAGGCTCTCATCGATGTTCGCAAGCGAGAATCTCAAATCCGTGCGGAAATTGAAGGCCAACTCGGCTTGAAACGTGCTGAAATCCGTGACCGCTTGAAAGGACTCTCTGAGAAGATGGACTCGTTCAAGGAAATGGCAGAAGAAAAGATGCGTGATGCGGTCAATCAACAAATCCAGTCCGAAATTGACATGGATGAAACCGAACTTCAAACCCGAGAAAAGGAATTCAATGCCTTGCAATCAACCGATACACGAGCAGAAAAGCGCCAAAAGTGGATGCAATCAATCTCAGGCCAAGCACCAGCAGCGTTTGGTGCGGGAGCCATGGATCCTTCAGCACTTGGAGCCCGTCCAGACGGTCTTGGAGCAGCAGCAGGGCGACCTATGCGTGGAATCATGGGTCAGCAAAATCAACCTGAATCCCGATTGGGCCTTGGTGGAATGAGGGCGCCGTCAACCAGTGCGAAGCCCTTGGTAAGCGCCCAGCCGATTGTTCAACCGATTCGTAATGTCCGCCAGCCAATGGCGCAACCCGTCCGCAATGTTCGCCAACCCATCGGTCAACCTCCTGCAGCGATAACTCCGCAAGAAGATATTGCGATGGAGGAAGCCGAGGTAGAGCATGATATCGTTCAACCTATGGTTGAGCCTAGCGCAGTTGAGGAACCGCCTCTTGTTGAAGAACCGATTCCAGTCGCTGAGCCTGTGTCAGAGCCCGAGACCGAACTCCCAGCCGAGGACATCACTCCTGACCTGGTGCCTGAAGTAGAATCTGACATCGAGCAATCATCTGAGGTGTCTGAAGAAGTAACGGCCCTCGCAGAAGAACTTCTCGAAGAAACAATTCTTCGTCCAATTGGTGGGGTTCTGACTCCTGTTCAGGACAGAGCGGAAACTGCTGTTATTACCCCGGTTGGCCATATGCTCATGCCTGCTAAGAAGCGAGGCGCCCCTCCTTCATCATCAGTTGGTCGGCCTACGGCGGCACTACGTCCAGTGAAAGGGACATTGACTCCGGTCACCAAAAAACCGGTCAAGAAAATGGTTCCAGAGGACGATGAAGAACAGGATTGACTCTAATCCCAACGTTCACAACCATACGCGCTTTTCATATCATACGGAGACCTCCGTACATCATGAAGCGCGCATATGCAGTTGTTGCAGTCTTAATTTTGTGCCTTCAAAGTGCAACCCTAGGTCTCGCAAGCGCCGAACTACCCAACATTACTGATGCTGGACAAACCGATGAACTTGACCGGAGTTTAGTTCTGTGGTCGGTTCTTGATGATGGTAAAATTTTGACCGTTGATGCGTATGGGAACATTAGTGTAAATGCGCTTACCGACGGAGTTCTTTCTGCACAGTGGTCTCTTTTCCTAGATGTTGATGCACAAAAAGCCCGGCTCGACGATGCCAAGGAATTAGTTGCTATTGCGCATCAAAGCGGAGCATATGTTGTTCAATTGAGCACAGAATCAATTACAGAAAACATCACTCTTCCTGACCCCGTTAATGATGTAGAATGGGATCATCAAGGCGACCTATGGCTTGCTCAGTACGCAGGTAAACGTCGGGCTGAGGAATATTCAGCATCCACATCAACAGGAATCGGTTCAACCATAATTTCTTCTGGAATAAGTGCGTTTGAAATATTAACAGATGGGCGCCTCGCTATCGCATCTTATGATAAGAAAATCTACATTCACGATAATGGGGGCACCCTCATCAATACCATCACGGATTCAACAGGAATTATCTCTTCGCTTGTTGAAACCTCGAACGGAACGCTTCTAGCGGGGACAACAGGAGGAACCGTCTACAAATTTGATACGGATTCGTGGGATGTTGACACGCTTATCCTTCCACATACAAAGCAAATCACCTTCATGTCACTGAATGGAGATATGTTTGCAATTGGGGCAAAGCAGGGCCAATTTTCACTGGTGAATTCAACCGATTTCACAGAATTGGAAACCTATATCGGAACAGGTGATGTCATTGGTTTCAAAGGCACGTTTTCAGGCCAACTGTTCATTGCAGGAACAACTCCAACCTTTTCGGCAATCCAATTCTATGATTTGGACTCTGACATGGACGGAATCAACGACCTCAACGACGACTTTCCAAACGATTCAACCCAATCCAGTGACTCCGACGGGGACGGTTATGGGGACAATGCTAACGGTTTCAACCCGGACTCATTCCCTGCCGATGGAACTCAGTGGGAGGACCTTGATGGAGATGGCTACGGAGATAACCCCACGGGAACATCACCCGATTTATTCCCAAATAACGCCGAACAGTGGAGCGATTTAGATGGGGATGGCTACGGTGATAATTCAAACGGTCAAGATGGGGATGTGTTCCCAGAAGAAGCTACTCAATGGAGTGATTCCGACCTTGATGGCTATGGAGACAACCTTGAAGGATTCAGGCCAGACAGTTGCCCCACAATAAACGGATTTTCTACAAAAGACCGCTTTGGTTGTCCTGATGGTGACTTTGACGGTTATTCCAACCCTGATTCTGAGTGGACAGCACTCGACGGAGCAGACGCATTGCCCTCACAGGGAACCCAATGGGAAGACCAAGACGGCGACGGCTATGGGGATAACGGAGATGGTGAAATTCCCGACACGTGTCCTTGGGAATATGGGACCTCAACGAAAGCATGGGAAATTGATTCTGAAACCACCATTGGATACGTTCAAACACCATCCTATGGATGTCTGGATGTCGATGGTGACGGATGGGTTGACCGAACAGAATCTCCATTGATGGATAAGGACCCCAACGAACACTACGATGGAGACGGTGATGGAGTCGGTTCAAATGCTGATTATGATGATACAAGTCCAAACATTGCAACAGAACAAGATTACTGCCTGAACAATAAAAACGACACATCTGAAAGTTGCACTGGCTGGAATAACCCAGCATATCAAGCCTATAGGAATGGGTTAGTCAATGAAACTGAGTTGGGATTCTATGCATGGAATGCCTCTCTTCAAGATGATGCAGGTGGCAATTCTGCACTCAATGTTGATGAGGATACTCTAAATCAAGTCATTAAAATCGGTCTTGCTGTTTTTGGTGGATTAACTGTTGTCATCCTCCTCGTTGCCTTCCTTGTCAACAAACGAAAACAAAACAGTTCACAGAAGGTATACGGTGGAGTCACCGCTTCTCAATCAACAAACGCCTCCAAGGAGGCTTTGGAAGGAAAAGGAGGAATGTCTGCTGATGGGGGAATCATTTCGGATGACATTTGGGATGATGATGTTAAGCAACTTGACTTCCAACCTGAAAAGAATGGCTTTGATGATATGGAACTCAAGTCCGGTGAAACAGTTACGGAAGCCAAGAGCATGACCTACGATGAAGAAAGCATCGAATCCATTGCGGGTATGCCTTCACAAGCTGCACCAGCAGAACCAGAGGCAGTACCTGAAGCGTCCATTCCCGATGAAGCTCCTCCTCTCCCTGAGGGTGGATTACCTGACGGTTGGACTGCCGATCAATGGCGTTGGTATGGCCATGAATGGTTAGCAAAGTATGGGGACAATTAGACCCAGACAATAGGAAGGCTTTCTTTCAAAGAACCGAGTTCAGAACCCGAATACATGGGTTTGCCGTCAATCTTGAACGTATTCATTACGAGCCACAGAAATCCATTCCAAGCCGTGGAGTCGGCGAACAATTCGACCTTTCCGTAAATGGCAGCCATCAATAACTTGGATTCATCGGTATCTTCGCCACAAAGAGCCTTTACCAATTCTTTCGCAGTAAAGCGATAACCAGGTGGGCGCCACAGCATCATGACAATCACACATTAAAGGGAGCAAGATTCAAACGTTCTGCAAGGTGGTCAACATCAACATCTACAGCCATCTTCATCCGCTCTCGGAGTGTGTCAATTTCGCCCTTCATCTTCAGCATTTTATGCGTTCGAATCATTTCGTTGAGGAGATCGTTAACACTTCTGTGCCCTCCCGTTGTTCGTATGGTGTTCAATTGTCTACGAATCTCATAGCTCACACTAACTGAAGTCATCCCTTCGCCTGTCATGAAGATACCCAATAGACCCTTGAATTGGCTGCCTACTTAACCTGTGCGAAGCCCTGGTGGGTTACGAGCATGATTTTCGCTGCATTTTTTGAGCGTCGAAGACACGATTAACGAATGCTGCGCTCTTTACGAAGACGGGATTCTTCAACCACTCCGAATTCACGGCGCATGGATTGGACTCGCTGATGAACTTCTTTTGCTAGGGTCCAATATTCCAAACTTCCAGCACCAGCACCCGAGTTGGTTGGTTTGTTTAGGATAACCGTCGGAGCTCCACTCCAAGGTGCCTCTGCAACCTTTGCTAAGCGACGAACCGTAGTGTTGAACAGTTTATTTGGCATCTTCTTATTCACCTGATCACACACATAAGTGCTCAATTTTGACCGTGCGTCAACCATTGTCATGACGATTCCAAAGATCTTCAGATTCCGATTAATGCGACGTTGAATCATCTTGATTGAATTCATGAGCATGCTGAAGCCCTCTAGGGCGTAATACTCCGCTTGTACGGGGACCATGACCCAGTTGGCTGCGCACATGGCGTTGATTGAGAGCAAACCAAGAGAGGGGGGAGTGTCGATGATAATGTAATCAAATTCATCAACGATTGGAAGAAGAGCCTCTTGCAAACGTGTTTCCCGTCCAATTTTGTGGCTCAATTCAATTTCTGCACCTGAAAGATGGATGTCACTAGGAAGCAACCATAGGTCACCAGCGTTTATTGAATCGGGGATTTTTTTCCCGCCGTTTCGGTTTGACCAAGCCTCTCGCATTGAACGGGTGATCTCTTCAGGTGGAATCAGGTATTCGTCCATCAGCGGAAGTTCTTCACCAGAGTCATTGGCGAGTAAATCATAGACAGTTTTCTTTATTTTCTTCTTTTCAAGGCCGAATGATGTTGCACAGTTGCCCTGTGGGTCGAGGTCAATGAGCAGTACTTTGGCCGGAGGTAGACCTTGGCGGCGAGACCCTTTAGCAAGGGCAGCTGCGATGTTCACAGCGGTCGTTGTCTTCGCACAACCACCTTTTTGATTGGCAACTGCCATGACCATCTTGTAAGGGTTCATCACATAGTCACCTCCCATACAGAACTCTAGGAAAGCCCTCCCCTTTCAATGCAAGCCTTGTGAGGCGAGTATCAAGCAGGTTGGATGACCGGAACAGGTACTTCCGAGAGAATCTTACGAACGATGTGCATTCCGGTAATTCCTCGGATCTTTGCCTCAGGTTTCATGTTAATACGATGGGAAATAATCTGCAAAGCGATTCCCTTGATGTCATCTGGGATGACATAATTACGCCCAGCAACCGCTGCAGCGGCCCGTCCTGTCTTGAACAGTGCCTGACTTGCACGTGGTGATGCTCCGTTTGTGACACGGTGGTCTTCACGAGTTCGCTGAACGATTTCAATAATGTAGGATAAAATGGCTGGGTCCACGTGAACGGTCTCAAGGGCTTTCTGCATAGCAACGACCTTCTTTGGAGAAGTGATTTGTTCAACCTCATGCTCGTCCTTTCCTCGGAGTTTACGGCGAGCGAGAATAGCTTTTTCTTCAGCACGGTCAGGATACCCCATACTCATCTTCATCAGGAAGCGGTCCATTTGTGCTTCAGGAAGTGGATAGGTTCCTTCCTGTTCAATTGGGTTTTGAGTTGCGATAACAACGAATGGAGCTGGAAGTTTGTGAGTAATTCCTTCGATGGTGACTTGCTTCTCTTCCATTGCTTCAAGCAATGCTGCCTGGGTCTTGGGAGGTGCCCGGTTAATCTCGTCAGCTAGAAGGATGTTTGAGAACAATGGACCAGCACGAAGTTTGAATTCTCCTGATTTTTGGTCGTACATGTATGTCCCCATGATGTCAGAAGGCAGCAAGTCGGGTGTGAATTGGACACGCTTAAACTTACATCCAAGTGCCCGTGCAAAGGTGTTTGCAAGAAGTGTCTTTGCAAGTCCTGGGAAATCTTCCAAAAGCATGTTCCCGTTGGAAAGGATACCAACGGTCACTCTTCTGAGATTTTCGTTTTTACCGATGATCACTTTACTCACTTCATTCATCAAACTGTTTGAGATTGATGATACTGTTGCGATCAAATCTTGAGTTCGTGCTCCTTGAGCGCCTGCTTGAATTCCTGCTTCCATTAGAATACCTCCAGTGATAATTCTAGACTTTTTCATTTCTTATATGAATGTGTGCGCTCTCTTCTTCAAAAATGCTCACTGGTGATTCACACAAAAAGTAGATTCAACGGCCCCAAAAATGGTTGTCTTTACGGTGCAGACTAACGATTTCATCAAGAATTTCTTCTTCGATTGGAGTCAAGTCAGCCTTCTTCAGTCGTTTGACATGACGCTCCGGGACATCAACATAGAACTCATCTAACTCTTCGATATGTCGTCCAACGGTTGGACCTTGAATGGCTATTGCAACTTCATCGCCTTGCATCGCTTCTTTGACATCTTCAGATGCTCGTGTCCTGAGGCTCTTGATTTGGCCAACAGGTGTGCCGTCTAATTTGATGAGGCGTTGCCCAAGGTGGACGCGTCCACCAAGAACACGCATTCCAACAATGGCAGGACCTTTGGCTCTGAATGTGTGGTCCTTGAGGTACAAGACACGCCCGGGGTATACGAGGGTTTCACGTTGCTCTTCCTCGATGGCCTTTTTGGTGTCTTCAACCCAGGCTTCAAACGCATCAAGAATGTGATAAATGATGGGGCCAGCAATGAATTTTACTTCGGAATCCTCTTGGTCCAATTGCTGAGAAACCTCGCTGTTAGCTTTGGTAGAGAAACCGAGAATGACTTTTTGAAGCGGGTCATTGGCGGATTTAGCCATGAGAATATCCTTCTTGTTTACAGGTCCAACCGTTGCCTGTCGGACTGGTATGTTTCGCTGATGAAGTTCAAAAGCCAACGCTTCAAGACCTCCAACGGTGTCTGCCTTGATGACAACTCCACTTCGCTCTTCCTCTGCTCCGTGGCATTCTCCAGCAGACGTATGTTCGGGAAATGATTTACGAGCAAAGATCTCATGACACGATGAACACATAACCGGCATAGCATCAAAGATACTTCTCCATTCGCCACGTATCGCTTCTTCAGCTACGGCGCGTTCTTCGGGGGTATTTGCAAGATGCAATGTGGTTCCCGCAATGGTAGATTCAAGTTTCGGAGCAACTATTTTCACTCCACATGCCGCATCGACGGAATCAAAATTCATCCACCGCTTTCCAGCATCTCGCATTTCTGCCATCCCTTGTGGACGCTTTAGCCCCTTGATGTGCGTCGTGAATGCACCATCAATGCCAGCTAGCATGATTGAATCACCAATTTTGAGTTGCCCTCGGTAGAGAATAACATCGATGGTTTTCCCCATGCCAACTTCATCACGCATTTCCAAGACTGTGCCTTGAGCGGAGCCCAAGGTGTCCGTTAATCTGTCTTCTAGGAACCGTTCAGCAAGTCCGACGGTCACGGCAAGAAGGTCTTGAAGACCTTCGCCATCCTTTGCTGACATAGGTACAAGAGCAACATTTTGGCGGAAGTCACTGATCTTATCATAGCGTTCAAGATTGAAACCATGCTCTGAAAATTGTCCAACAATTTTCCAGTATCGGTCTTCAAAAAGTGCTCTCACGTCTTCTCGCTGTGCGCTAAAAGATTCAATGAACGAGCGCCCATGCTCTGTTCGCCATCCGTGCAATCGGTCAACTTTGTTTCCTGCAATGACGAACGGTGTGCGGGTTTCTTTCAGAATGTTAAGCGACTCAATGGTTTGAGGTTGGAGGCCTTCCATGATGTCAACAACCAAGACGGCGATGTCCGAGACCGAACCCCCACGGTTGCGTAGTGAAGCAAAGGAGTGGTGGCCAGGGGTGTCAATAAACAGTAATCCCGGTGATTTGAATGCCTTTCCACCTAACATCGCAGCACATGTTTCATTGAGCACATCTGCTGGAACTTCTGTGGCCCCGATGTGTTGGGTGATGCCTCCGGCTTCTCGGTCCATGACGCTTGCTTGACGTTCGCTTCCAACAGACCGAACCATGTCCAATACGCTGGTTTTGCCATGGTCTACATGGCCAAGAACGGATACAATGGGTTGACGATTGTGCCCTCGAACAGGTTCCTCTTCAGTCTCCACCGAATGTTCCACAGGTTCTTCTGCGTCAGACATCGGTTTCACCGCCTCTCAATTGAGGGAGAGTTCACTCGTATACCCAGGTGCCCATGGTATTGTTCCATTCCATGAGTCCTTCTGGGAACCAAAGTCCAAGTTCAAACTCTGCAGTTTCTGGTGCATCGGAGCCGTGGATCATGTTGTAACCCATGTCCATTCCGAAATCTCCCCGAATAGTTCCAGGGTCTGCTTCACGTCCGTTGGTTGCTCCGATCAGTTTACGAGCGACTGAAATTGCATCTTTACCTTGCCATGCCATACAAACGACAGGTCCTGATGTGACGAATTTAATGAGTCCCGGGAAAAACGGGCGTTCCTTGTGAACATCGTAATGAGTTCGAGCAATTTCTTCGGTTGGGACCATCGATTTCATACCGACAAGTTTCAGTCCTTTTCGTTCGAATCGTCCAAGTATTTCTCCGACAAGTCCACGTTGTACGCCGTCGGGTTTAATCATCACATAGGTAGTTTGCATGGTGTTCACCAAACCTACCCAAAAGTGACCTGTTTAAGGGCGTTGCTGTGGGGCAAGTGAGAAGTTGTGGTCCCGATAGGGGTTCACTGGATTCCGCCTTTGACGTAATGGCGGGTCCACTTCACTTTGCGAGAGTTACGCTTGAGTTGGAGTTGGTTCTTGCGAGCTTTGCTGCTCTTGAACCAAAGGATGCTTCCATCCTTGCGTACAAACATCATGCCGGTTCCGGGTTCGATTTCCTCTCCGGAAAAACTGCAAATTCTTCGTTCTGGCATTGTTCATCACCGTGCGTTCAGCTTTCGGGCCTCTCGTCCCGTGTCCTTGAGCATGAGAATGTCACCGACTCGCACAGGTCCTACCACGTTGCGGCTGATGATACGTCCCACATCTCTTGGGTTGGGTGCGTCGTTAACACGCACCTTGACTTGGGTGGCTTCTCCGGTCATTCCGGTTCGACCTACAATTTCGACCACTTCTGCTGGCCATCCACCGAGTTCTTCACTCATAATCTTCATCTCCGATTATATCTCAAGCCTTGAGGCCTTTGATGAGTTCTACAACTTCATTGAATTTTTCTTGGGCGCCTTTGTTGATTTCCATGACTGCGATGGAAGCAGCTTTGACACCGTTAGCGAGTCCGGCTTCCTTAGCCAAGAATTCTTGGCTTGGGACGTATCCGTACGGGATTCCCTTTTCTTCACAAATCAATGGAAGGTGAGCCAACAATTCTGGAGGGTTCACATCTTCTGCAAGAATGATGAATTGAGCGGTACCTCGCTCTGCGGCTTTCGTGACCTCGTTACTGCCTTTCTTGACGCGTCCATTCGTGTTCGATTGGATCATCTCGTAAATCTTGTCAGCAACGTCTTCTGGGGTTTCAAATGCTACGTGTACACTCATTGGAATCTCTCCTTCCTCATGTTAAGGGCAACCATGCGCAGAACCACGCGGATATAAACGCAACGGAGACAACTCAGGCTTTTGAATTGATGAAAGATAGAGAGAAACAGTGAGCAGTCGTTTGTTTTCTTATGCTTTGAGGCCCAATTCGTCCAGTATTTCTTTGACGCCCCGAGACAAGGCCGGGCCACCCGGAATCGAGTCCACGGCATTGGATAACGAGCCTGTCGCATGAACTCCGTCAACGTATCTCAAGAGTCGGGCGATTGCCCCGCCGGTAAACAATCCGTGAGAACATGCTGCGTGAACTTCGGTGGCTCCTTGATTTCGCAAGGCTTCTGCAGCGCGGCAAATAGTGCCGCCAGTGGCAATCATATCGTCCACAATAGCGACCTTCTTTCCTGCAACATCGAGGTCTTTTGCCTTATGGACGATGGTGTGTGCATCAATTCTCGTTTTCTCAAGGTAAGAAAATTCGCACCCAATCAATGAGGCCACTTGACTTGCTCTGTCTATTGCGCCTTTATCGGGTGAGAGGATGAAGTCAGGAGCTACTGTTCCTTGCAAACGCTTAGAAAGTTCTGGCATTGCTGATGTGAATGAGATCGGCACAGAGAGGTCTTGCAGTACTTCCGGCGCATGTATGTCCAAGACAACCATTCCATCACACTTTGTAGCAAGTAGGTGGGCAATGGCTCGAGCTGAAATCGCTTCGCCAGGTTTGAAGCGTTTATCTTGGCGAGAATAGCCAAAATATGGAATTGCCAAAATAATGCCTTTTCCTACGTCAGGTAGGGTCTGAGGGCCGATTTCTCGCAAATTATGCAATTCGCCCCGACGTACATCGTTTAGAGACTCAAGCATGAGCAATGTCTCCACAATTCCAGAATCCGGGAAGGTATTTGATACCAATACGACGGGTCCGTTGCGAACTGCTTCAATCGTTTCAGTGGGGATGCGAGTGTACCCTTCAGTATCTGGGAATCGTCGTGTTTCCAACACGTGATGCTCCCACCCAAGGGATTCAGCGAGTTGGCTCGCAAGCGGGCCAGAATTACTGCCGGATACGACGACCATGTGTTCCCCTCAAGTCATCCTGTACGCTGACCCTTCATGTTCTTTGCGAGGGCGAAAGAATCGAAATAACTCCTGAAGAGGTGATGGTGCGCGAGGCAGGACTTGAACCTGCGACCTCCCGGTTATCAGCCGGGTGCTCTAACCGACTAAGCCACCCGCGCAATGGTAAACCCGCCGACCGGACCCCCCGTCATAAGCATGACGGCTGAAGATTCAACCGGCTTCAATCCAAGATTATCGTGCTTTCACTCTTCTTCCATCGAGTTGATGGCAGCAAAGGACGGCAACTGAAGCACTTTCTCAAAGGTTCGAGAAAGAACGACTTCGTCCAGACGTTCTCGTGTTCGTGCCAATGCTGTGATTGGAATGCGGATTTCGGATTCAACGCCGAATTCCTTTTGGATGCGCATTCTTGTCGTGACAATGACGCCTTTGTATGTGCGCTTTACTCGGAAGAGTCGGGTGATAACACCGATCTCTTCTCCTTGGTTGTCCAATACGGCCCGATCTAACATCTCGTCAGGTGCGTAAAGTTTCTCATCAATTCGAACTGTGTTTCTCCATCGGCGTTGTAATTCTCGCATTGACTTAGAGAGCTTCACTGTACCGTCGCCACGAATGCTGTGGACCAGTTCTTTTGGTAGCGGTGCAAGTTCGGCTGGCTTTCGCATGTATTCGTCTGCGACTTCAGGTGCCACTTGAATGCGCATCGATTGAACTCGTGCTTCATTCGGGTGGTGACGCTCACCGACGATCGTACCTACTTTCTTTTCGTTCACATAGACATCCCGTTGGAGTAACTCCTGAATGTCAAATTCTGTATTTCTCATTTTTCCCATCTCCATGCCGATTTTGTTCGGCTTACCCATTGCTCAGTCCCGACGCCTATTATACTCTTCCCCGAAAAAAATATCATTTCCAATTGCATTTGTCGCATAATACTACATTCAACCAATTGAAATATAGAATTTAATTCAATTTTATATGTCGCATAACGCGCGTGTTTTCAATTAAAATCCCACAAACATACAAATCAAAAAGGATTCGTTTTCATATTGAATCTAACATAATGAGATCATCTCGATGGCGCAGATGAACTTCAGAAACTTTTCCTTCCTTATTGTACTTCTTTTCAATATGAAATACGAAATTATTACGCTAATTTTCAATTGAAAATTTTTATTATGTTCGTAAACTGTGACGGAGGAATCCTTCATGAACGGGTATCATCTGGGATTTACATGGGCGATGAGGGAAGAATAGCACTCCATGCTGCGTCTCACCCACTGGCGAGAACGCTCTTGGAACGAGGAATCCCACAGTTTCATCGTTTCTTAGTCCCTGAGTATGAGCGGTCACGTGTTCAAGAGGAGCATGCTTCTGCTCTCGAACAGTTCTCAGAGGCTGTAGAGTCAATGGATGCCTCAGCATCAGCTTCTGTTCATGTTGTTGACCGCCACAATGACCTTGCTTCTATCCAACAAACTGGCCTACCTGTAATACATCTCAGCCCCCCTAGTGAACTGGGAGATGAAAAGAGCCTCCAAATCTACATCAGTGATCTTCTTACGACCGATGCTTCAACTGAAGTTGGTGCTATGTTCCATCACTGGTGGGGGCTTGCTAACCGTAACGAAACGCCAATTCTTGGCTCAGATGGTGCGTATTGGTGTTCAAGTGATGATGTTGCAGAAGGTCTACTGCGACTGATAAAAGGTGGATTTCCCTCCGGAGGTTCGATGAATGTTTGTGGGAGAAGATATTGGTCAATGGAGGCCACGTGGCTCGAATTTCAAATGCTCGTATCAAGGACTAATGCCGGGCAAGAAGGTCGGTTTAATCTCTCTCACCTACGGGCAGATGAAGGGCCTATTATCGAGGTTGAAGACCTCGCGACCCCTAAGATGCGAATCCCCCGACCTTCTCTTGAAAGGCTCCATGAATCGCTTGAAAGCATCAGTAATGAGGGTTGGAATCCAAGGACTCCGTTCAGGCAAAGCCTCATGCTCATCGTCGCTGAACTCGCTCAGCACTACAACTGAGTTAATCTTCCTTCCATGCTTCGCTAAAGAGGTCAGCACCGAGTAAAGGAAGGAGTAGACTTGCATCTCCCTCAACGCATACATGGGGTGCTTCAGGGCGCATTTTCCCCCATGAGATGGCCTCTCTAAGCCGAGCACCTGAGAGGCTTCCGTCATGTTCTGGGGCTGTAGTAATGTATACTGCGCTATCAAGGCCACCTCGGTATTGGTTCCACCAAATGACATGGTGTTTTGAGATGCCCCCGCCGATCATAAGTGCGTTTGAGGCGTCCACGTCCCACGTTAGGTCGCTCATAACTTGCTCATCAGCAAGCGTGTCAAGGTGGAAATCACGGTGTTTTTGGCGGAACATGAACAATTGAGCACCGATTGAACCATCTGTAATTCCAGGGATGCACACTGGAATTTTGTTCTTAGCGGCCCAATAAATCAACGAGTCGGGGGTTCCAATTCGCTCACCTAATTCCCATACCAGGTGGATTGAACCGAACCCTAGCCATGCGTCAGCTCCAGTCTTCCCGGTAGATGCTAGACGATCGTTGTAAATGTCTTCAAGGACGGGCATGACTACAGATTCAATAATCTCCCCGTAGGATGCGTTGGGGACGATAACGTTGCCAAGGCGCATGAGGGAATGTTCTCCAAGTTCCCTATCATCCAACTCAAAAGACCCGTGGTAATAGTGCTTGTAGGCCCTCGCAATGTCGTGGTCGAGCGTCCCACAGGTCGTAGAAACTACGTTGAACATCTTTCTCTTGATGGCTTCAACAAAGAAGCCTCGTGTTCCAGTAGCACACAAGCAGGCGGGGAATGAAAGCCAGTTTGTCACTCGCTCTGGGTCTGCATCTACTGCGTCAATATCGGTTTTCATTTGTGAAAGAATTTCTCTTGCTGTGGCGAATTTTGTAGCGGTAAATCCGCCTGCAGAAGCCATTTGCTGAATCAATTGCTGCGGCGATGTTGCCTTGGAAAAGTCGTAATCCACAACAGGGGTGTCGAAGTCCTTTGGGTCAATCGCCATGGCCCGACCTCGCGGCTCCGCTTCATGAAGGTGTTCACGCCCGACTTAGCCATTATTCACTCATGTGTTCTATCTCATAGATGCGGTCTCGTAAGCGGGCTGCTTGTTCGAAATCCAGGGATTTCGCTGCAGTCTCCATTTCCGCACGAAGTTCATTGAGCAGTTCAGACCGTTCACTTTCAGAAAGAGCAGACAGTGGGGCCTGTTCATTAGAATTTTCTAATTGGGAATTTGATTTTTGTATTGAAATTTTATCAGATTCACTCGCAGAGGCCCAAGAACCTGCCCCCAAGTTCAATCGTTGCGCCCAATCCCCATCTTTGCGCCCACCTTTCTTAGCGATGAGTCGTCGAGAACCGTCGCCTCCAGTAGTTGTTCCTGCAATCAATTCATCCGTTGTATCCCCCATTACTGGGAGTGCCTTTACGATTGTACGCGGCGTAATTCCTAGGGCCACATTGTTCGCATGTTGCCGTTGTCGCCGCTCAAGGGTTTGTCGGATTGCAGCCTCCATTGCTGGAGAAAACCCGTCTGCGTACAGCAATACTTTTCCATCTTGGTTCCTTGCTGCACGGCCGATGGTTTGAAGCAAGCTTCTTTCGTTTCGTAGGAAGCCTTGTCGGTCGGCGTCAAAGATAGCGACAAGGCTTACTTCAGGGATATCCAATCCTTCACGAAGAAGATTAATTCCAACGATAACATCGATGTGGCCGTGGCGAAGCGCATTGATGATCTCGGTGCGTTCAATCGTGTCAATTTCTGAATGCAGGTGATGTGCCTTAACGCCCATTCGATTGAGGTAGGCGGCGACCTCCTCTGCGAATTTAATCGTAAGAACGGTCACAAGACACCGCTGAGATTGCTCGATACGAGCATTAATTTCAGTGAGCAAGTCATTGATTTGACCTGCAGTTGGGCGTACTTCAATTTCAGGGTCGAGCAAACCAGTTGGTCGTAATTCCATCTTGGCGATTCCTTGGATGGATTGGAGCATATCATACATGGATTCGGCTTCAGGATGCTTCTTGTCTCTGTCAGCCGCCCCTGCTCCACCCTTACTCGCTGCATGTTCAAGGCCTTTCGGAAGGGGCTGGTTCGTGATTTCACAGAGGTGTCGTAGTTCTCGTTCACCTGGGGTTGCCGAAACATATACCATTTGAGGAACGAGACTTTGGAATTCAGGAATTTTGAGGGGTCTATTATCAGCAGCAGTTGGTAAGCGGAATCCATGCTCAATGAGGCTCTCTTTTCTCGAGCGGTCGCCATGATACATCCCTCCAACTTGAGGAAGGCTCACGTGGGATTCATCCATGATGACGAGGAATTTTTCCGGGTTGCCGTGGAATTGATTTGCACATGCTGCAAAGAAATCTAACAAACAATAGGGTCGTTGGCCACGTTCTCTGCCATCAAAGTGCAAGGAATAGTTTTCAATTGCTTGGCAGTGGCCTATTTCACGAAGCATTTCCAGGTCGTATTCTGTGCGTTGTTCAATTCGGTATCGTTCTAGTTCACGGCCCTCTCGGGCGTAGAATTTACTGCGACCATTGAGTTCGGTTTCGATGGATTCAAGCGCTGCTTCAAATCGCTCTGGACTCGTCATAAAGAATTCTTTTGGGTGAATCCATGCTTCATCTAATTCATCAAGAACATCCCACGTAACAGGGTCACAAATTTGGATGCTCTTGATCCCATCAAAATCAAAGACAATTCGGAGGGGGTCATCTCTACTCGGCATCCATACATCGATGACCTCTCCCCGAACTCTGCATTCGCCACGGTTGAGGTCGGTTGTTGTCCTTCGGTATTGGAGTTCGATGAGTTCCCTAAGCAAATCACTGGTTTCAATCACTTGTCCGACAGCACATCTGACGTGATATTCGAGGAATGTTTCAGGTGGGTTTAGGCCGTAAATGCAAGAAACAGAGGACACGACCACGCAGTCAGGGCGAGTGACCAACGATGCTACTGCGGCAAACCGTTCCTGTTCAATGCGTTCGTTAATACTCAATTCTTTGTCAATGTAGAGGTCGCGTTTTGCAAGGTATGCTTCTGGTTGGTAGTAGTCATAGTGGGATACAAAGTACTCAACTGCATTCTTTGGAAAATAACCAACCATCTCTTGGTGAAGTTGTCTTGCCAGTGTTTTGTTGTGGCTCATAATGAGGGTGGGTATGTTGAGTTTCTGAATAACGTGAGCCATTGCAAAGGTTTTGCCGCTCCCTGTTACGCCAAGGAGGACGCATCGCTCTTGACCATTTTCCAATTGAGAAATCAATTTTTCAATTGCTTTAGGCTGGTCTCCATCTGGTGAAAATTCCGCATGCAGTTCAAACTTCTTAACGGACGGGTTCAATTCCTCCAAAGCCGCTCCTTCAAGCGCTTTTGAAAGATCAAAGGGATTGCGTTCGATCAGGTCAACTTCACCGACTGAACGGTCTGCCTGGTCCTCAAAAGCACCTTCATCATCCCATTGTTCAGCCATAGCAATCCCTCTTATGGCACGATTAGGGGAGATAAAGTCCACCGTTTACATGAAGAATTGCTCCAGTGATGTACGATGAGTCAGGTCCTACAAGGAACGAAACGGTTGAGGCCATATCTTCTGCAGTTCCTACTCTCTGCAACGGTACTTCACCTTCTCTTTGCAATCGCTTTTCAGGTGAGTCGCCGCTCAACAAGTCGGTATCAACGTAGCCTGGTGCAAGGATATTCACTCGCTTTCCTTCCGGGCCTACGGATTGTGCTAATGAGCGTGCCCAAGCCGAAAGGGCGGCTTTTGATGCCGAGTAATCTGCACCATGGGGTGAGCCTTTGATGCCGAGTTGCGAGCCAACAACGACCATCCTTGCCTCCTCGGATAAATGGGGCTGAACCGCCTTCCAAACTGCTACTGCTCCTTCAAAATTGGTCTTCATCGTGGTTTCTAGGTCGTCCATGGTCATTTTGTGGCCTTCAATACGGTTGTAGATGCCGTGATTGAGCACTAAAACATCTATTTTTCGAGCCATCCAAGGATGCTGGCCAAGAAGGCCAACTTCTCCAGAATCAGCGCAATCAACCTTGACTGCGAGCGCATCATCTCCTCGTTCCCGTATGGCATCAACGATCATTTCGGCAGGTTTTGATGATTGATTGTATGTCAACAACACATCGTATCCGTCTGCAGCAAGTCGGTCGGAAATCGCTGCTCCAATGCCGCGGCCCCCACCTGTGATAAGAGCAACCGGACGCGTCATACCGCGACGAGGGACTCATCTCTCATGAAACCATGTGAACGTGCTTAATCTTCAGTTGGAAGGAATTGCGCAAGTTGTGGAGGCTGCCATCCTTCCGGTTTCATGACTTTTCCATCCTCTCTTCGCAGGACCTTTCCATCCACAAGTTTCGCCATATTTGAGCGATGGACTTCATTGAACGCATCGTCGTAAATGTGCTGCATCCCGTGATTGATAATGGTTCCAGCAAGGATGTAACCGATATCGGCCAGTGCATCAAGAACTTCGACCAAATCTCCGGAACGCGCTGCTTCTGCGTATTCTTGAACTTCCTCTTCAAGGAGTTTGATACGGAGTTCAATTAACTCATCAGGGCCTAGAGCAGGAGATTCAAGCTTTGGAATGTCAAAGGCTTGATTGAACTCAAGCAGAGATTTTACCATGGGGTTCATGTGTGTAGGTTGGCGATTCGGCTCATGAATTTTACACTCACATTTTTTGCATTGTCTTCAGCCTAATTTAATAGAATTCCAAGAATATTACGATGAACTTTGACCGGAAGTCATTACGCTGATACCATCAGTTCAGGGGCAATTGAGGGCAACTGATTGGAAGGGCTCTCGTTGAAGGGACGAGCACTGTTCACAAATTTGTAGTATTGGGTTCAACAGCGAATCCAAGCAAGAGGGCGCCCAACAATACCCACCCAGTGAGCATTGACGCACGGAATAATACAGTTTGGAAATCAATGAATTTCTCCCGTGACAGCACAACCCAGATGTTCACAAGAGCCATGATTGCAGCAGCAGCCAGGAACCAAATTCCATCCATTGGGTCTGATATGGCAAAGCATGCGAACCAGAGCAGGCTGAGTTGAACGGTTGTTCGGGTTGTTGCCTTTTCATCAAAAGTGGATGGGAAGGAGCGAATCCCTTGCTCACGGTCACTTTCAACATCCATTCGGGCATAGTTGATGTCAAAAGCAGTAATCCAGAGCATGACTCCGATTGAAATTGGAAGAATTGTTGGCGCCCAAAGATACTCGGTGCCGTCGGTAAACATGCCTGTCACAGCGTTCCAGCCGTGGACGTCTGCGGCTATCGCAACCCATGCTCCAGCCGGTGCAAGCCCTAAGCAAAGGCCGAGCCAAAAGTGGCACAACCAAGTGTAGCGTTTCATGTACGGGTATACCACAAAGGTAAGCACGGGTAGCCAAGCCATCATGAGTGCGACTTGGTTCAGCAAGCCTGCGCTGATCAGTAGCAACGCCAAGAAACCAGCTGCAAGACTCCATGCAGTTCGTAGGCTCATCGCACCTGACGCGAGATGCCTTCCCTCTGTTCTTGGATTAGCAGCATCGATGTCTCTGTCAATGATTCTGTTTAACGCCATAGCCAATCCACGGGCTCCAATCGCAGCAAGGAGTATCCAAAGCAGTTCAATTCCAAGAGGGAGGCCAAATTGTTCCAGGGCAATGAAATACCCCATCAGCACAAACGGGAGGGAAAAGAGTGTGTGTTCAATTTTAATGAACGAAAATATTTGCTTGGCATCCATTACTGGTGACTCCCAAAAGAAAGGTGTGGGGGCCACTCATATGAATCCAACTCAGGGTGCTGGGCGACTTTTTCCAATGTTTCGGGTGAGTGCATGGTGATTGCAGGCCATCTGCGAACTCCGAATGCAGAGGATGGGATGGGGGTGGTAGCGTCCCAGCAGAGGCGTTGTCGGTTTGTGTCAAATGACAATCCTCTGCCGACATCAAACCTTGACGTCAGCTGCCATAACAAGCGTCGTCGAGCCTTTGGCCCATCCAATTCAACATCATCATTGGTAATGAATAACCACCGTAGATTTTCGGAACCTTCCAATTGCCAAATTGAATTTTTCAATTGCTCAACCTTATTCCTTCGTAGACCTTCCGCATCATCGTTTGAAGCGCTTGAGCCAGTGCCTGGTGATGGCGTTCCTTCGATATTTGTCGTGACAACAAGCATGCTTCCCCGTAGCATACGGGCTTGAACCACTTCGGGCAATGCTTGGACCGATTCTATGTTTGAGAACGACGGGGGCGCTTCTAAGCCCTTTCTCCAAGCGGGTGATTCTTCCGAAAACGAGCCTTCGAGGGGTTGATTTGAACTTCTTGGGTCGGCCGCAGCGAGGGTTGTTGCATCGATGAGAAGTTTGGAATGCACGTTTTCGTAGGGGCTTGCTGCTTCAAGGGAGTCGGCAACCATGCCATCTAATACGGTGATGTCGGTTGATATGTCCACCTTGTCATTCAACGCGTCCAAGAACGATTCAAGGTCCTTGGTGTTTGAAGTTTCATCGACCATGGCCATGATCTTGAGAAACATCATTTGCCCAGCACCGAGAAGCCCAAGTCCTGTTTTTCGAGCTTGTCTTGGGTAACGTTGCTTTGATGCAGCAATCGCAAGATTGTGAAATCCAGTTTCAAGAGGAAGATGGACAGACCGAACATCTCGATGTTGGAATTGCAGAACGGGTGAAAATTGTCCGCCAATCGCTTCGCCCAGATAGCCGTCTTCCATTGGGGGCAGGCCTACAATCGTGGCGGGAAGAACTGCATCTTTTCGACATGTGATGGCAGTGACATGAAGCACGGGGTATTGTCCGGTGAGGGAATAGAATCCAAAGTGATCTCCAAACGGACCTTCTGTGCGGGTTTCGCCCGGAATACAATATCCCTCAATGACGACATCCGCTTCTGCCGGCACCATGAGGTCTTGAGTCAAGGCTTTCGTGATGGGGAGTGATTTCCGACCCAGAATTCCTGCGAACTGATACTCAGAAAGATTGTCGGGGAGCGGTGAGATCGCCGAGAAAATCAGTTCTGGGGGTCCACCAATACAAACCGCGACGGGCATTTTGCCTTCAGGACCTAACGCAGCCGCATGGTCTGCTGCATGCTTGTGAATCTGCCAGTGCAGGCCCAATTCCTTTGGTCCGAACACTTGGGCTCTGTACATCCCTAAGTTGTGCTCCCCTGTTTTTGGGTCTTTGGTAACGACGAGTGGAAGGGTGACGAAATGGCCTCCGTCCATTGGCCAAGTCTTTGGTATCGGCAGGGATGTGAGGTCCAAGGGGAGGCGGACACGCTGACTTGCCCCTTTTCTCTTCTTCTTGGGGGGCATTGCGAAGGCGTCTCTTGCGAGAGGGAGGGCGGTCCACGGACGTTTTGTCATGGCACCGATGTCTGGTTTCATCATGGCGACCATTCGGTCGCCGATAGACGTCTCATGCTTTGCCCCAAGTGCTCGAAGCGTTCTGTCATGGGAGCCAAATAGGTTCATGGCGAGGGGCATGGGTGATATCGTTCCGTTGGCTAACCGGGGTTGCTCAAACACCACTGCTGGACCGTCGTTCTTCACAAGAAGGTCAGCGATTGCTCCTGCCTCATAGACAACGTCAACGGGGCGCTTGATGCGAATTAACTCTCCTCGGTCCTCGAGGTGGGTCATCCAACGCTTGAGGGTCCTCCATGCCACAAACCTGCGTGGTCGTTCTTGCCTTTGAACCTCCGTATTCGCGCTCATGGTCGGGTCGGTGGAGAAGTTGCCTCCGTTGGAAGCAACCGTTTTCTTCATGTGCCTCCCCCGCCCTCTCTCACACAGAGGGGTCAGATGAGGGCGTGTGACGTGGTCGTGATTGGCGCTGGTCCAGGGGGCGGTTCCGCTGCACTACATGCGGCAAGGGCCGGTCTTTCCACTCTGATTCTAGAAGCTGATCCAGAAGTTGGAACCCCGGTTCATTGTGGCGAGTGCCTCTCGGAATTAGCGGTTCAAAACTTAGACCTTGAACTTCCAGATCATGTGAAGGCTTTGGACGTAAAAGGAATACGAGTTATTTTTCCAGACGGTACGGAGAAACTCCTCACAGAACAAGGCTATGTGCTGGAAAAGCATCTCTTTGAGCGCTGGTTATGTGATGAGGCCAGCAAGCAAGGAGCAGAACTTTTGCTTCACCATCGCGTGACTTCCATGGAGAGAATTTACAATAGCGATAATCAATTTATCAATTGGAAAATAGATGGTAAAGGTGAAGAGTTTCCAATTGAGTGCCGAGCCGTAATTGACGGTTCAGGCGTCTCGGGCGCAGCATCCAAACTCTTGGACATGGGTGGGGAAGTAGAGGTTATTGCCGGATTCCAATACGAGATGCTGGATGTACCTAACGATGGATACCTTGATTTTTACTTGTGGCCCAAATACTCACCTCATGGCTATGTTTGGATGATCCCAAAAGAAGGCGGCAGAGCCAATGTTGGGCTCGTTACGACCGACAAAAAAGGCGCCATAAAGTATCTCAACTCCTTCATCGAAGACACCTATCTTGCTGACAAGCCAACAGCCAACCCTCCATGGCGTGCAGAAGGAATAAAAATTCGTCCCTTTGGAGGAACCATTCCGATTTCAGGCCCTCGCACAACCACTGTTGGGGACGGAATTCTTCTCGTGGGAGACGCTGCAGGATTCACCTCACCGTTGTTTGAAGGCGGTACTCACCTCGCTCTCTGGTCGGGTAGGGAAGCAGCCCAAACCATCGCTGCTGCACTCAAAGAAAATGACATGAGCAACAAGCGTCTAATGGCCTATGAGCATGCTTGGAAGAAACGTTTCCCTCCATATCACAAAATTCTGAAAGGAAAGACTGCTCTTTACGACTTAACCGACGAAGAAATGTCAACCATGGCCCGTTGTCTACCGGAAGAACTTGGAAACATGAGCCCTCTGGATAAGGTTGTCATAGGGCTTCGTATCTTGGTTCGAAAACCTATTTTGTTCACAAAGCGAGTGATTCCAGTTCTACTTTCCTTTGGTTATTCACGTGCCAAATTCTTCGGATGGTAAGCGCTAAATGTTCTACGGCTGATGAGCAAAGCCAATGAGGGACGGGCTCTGCCCTTGTATCATGTGGGGGGCGACGCTTTGGCTTGCTCTTGTATCGCTTTGTATCCTCATATGGCGGCCGACATTACACGAACGAAGCCATTCGCTATCAATCGCTTTGCACCTACTGGTTGGGCTGCCGTTCTTTGCACTTGCAGGATTGTTCATCGTTAACGACGTATCCATTCTCCATGTCGCAGCATTTGGTGGAGAATCACTTCCAATCAAATATCGTTTTGCCGCTACATGGGCTGCTCGTGAAGGCCCGCTTCTCATGTGGGTGGGCTGGATGGCGCTTCTTTCGTGGCTCTTTAGGCGACCGTTGCAGGGTGAGGCAGGAGATTTCAAACTCTATCAAACCCGGCTTCGTCTTTCTCACATCTCTACCTTGGCGTTATTGTTAATTTCTTTCTCTTTAGATCCCTTCAAACCAACGCCTCAGTTCTTTTTTGGTAGCGGACTGAATCCACTGCTACAAACAGATTTGATGGTCATACACCCCCCCCTCATCTTCTTGACCTATGCGCTTTGTTTCCAATTGACCAGCATTGGTCTCTCCAGTGCGTATCTTAACAGTAACGAAAAAATTCAACAACGAACCCTAGCTGTAGCTCGTCCTGCCCTCATCATCGCCACAATTGGAATAGGACTTGGAGGTCTCTGGGCTTATCTCATACTGGATTGGGGCGGATATTGGGCTTGGGATCCTGTCGAAACGGGTTCACTTCTTCCATGGCTTGCACTGGTTGGAATCGTACATTTGCGAACTCGTCCAGGTAAAGTTCAACCCTCAATTTGGTCCGGCGGGGCCATTCTAACAGGGGTTCTTGCTCTTTTTGCAACAACTGTAACTCGGGCCGGAGGGGTTTGGGCATCGTCCATTCACACCTTTGTTACCGATGATTCTGGCACCTTACCAGAAAACGTGTTTGGTCGTTTAATGGTTCTCAAAGATAACCCAGCCGCCACAGAAATTATGACTTACACGACCTGGATGATGATTTTAATAGGCTGCTGGTTTGCTATTCAACGAAGTGAGTACCGCAATCAACCTCTCCGCCAATCCACTGTTTGGGTTTCGGCAGTGCCTGCGGGGGTTGCGCTTATTGGAGCGCTTTTCTTTTCAAACTTAGGAGGGGTGTCATGGGATGTGATTCCAGATGCACTTTTCGTGGGATTCCTGATGCTTCCAATGGGTCTTGCGTATCAAAAGAACACGTCGAAACCGGACATGGCAGACTCAGATGTTTGGTCGTACTCAACATTCACCTCCCTGCCACTTCATGGTATTCTCACTGTTCTGATATTCGTCATAACTGAAGACGTCTTCATCACGATGATTTTTGCAGCCCTTTTCTTGCCCTTGTATTACGCCCCCTCTGCTCTTTCTGCTTGGCCTTGGGCAGCAGCAGGTGTTGTCATGGGCTTATCGCTGGCATGGGCCCAAATGTTGGAATTGCCCGTTGCAGCATTTATGTTGGTTACGTTTGTTCTACCATGGCTTCTTGCTCCGACCCAAGAACAAGATTCACCTTCGATTAAGAGTAGAAAAATGCAACTGAAGTTGGCTTTGTGGGGTAGCGTCATTGTCGTCAACCTCTATCTTGTATTGACTTGGGTTTTATTGATTTCAAGTATTGACGCTATCAATTTCGATGCACACGAGCTCTACGGCGCTCCATTCCTCATGGGGATTGGTGTTTGTTTGTTCTTGTACACGAGAAGAAAAGATGATTCAACCCAAAACCTGTATCTTCTTGGAGGCGCAACATTTGTGGCTTTAGTCGGAGCGTTACTCTATCCCGATTCGCTTGGGGCGGATTCCAGCACTCCAATTTCCCAACAACTTCAACGAGGGCATATTGTCTGGTTTAGCCTCCCATTCTTACTGCTTGCAGGAGCGCCAGTTGGACGCGAAGTAGTTCGGCAAGCAGTAAAGGCACGCGAAAAAGGAACATTGCTGCGAATACCCTTGGGAGCCCACATCGTACACTTTGGATTGCTCTTGCTACTCCTTGGTCATCTCTCAACCACGACATTGGTTGACAGAGGGGATGCAAGCCATCGTATCTCGCTGGTCAAGAACGAAATGATTGTTCACGAGGGAATTGGATATGAATTCACTGAACTTCTGTTGGAAGATGAAGGGTTGGAAGTAGGTGATGGCTTTGTTGGAGTAAAGATCCGAATTTTTGAAATTGACTCTGAGGGTATCCCGAAAGAAATTGGTGAAGTTCAACCGGGTATGCTCCGTTTTGATGCTCAATCCCTCCCACGTTCAGAAGTTGATACGTTAACACGATTAACGGGAGATATTGTGTTTATTTTTGACGGTAGCCAATCCAATGCCTTGATGCAGACGGTTCAACAAGACGGGCTCGATTCAGTAGAGTTGGTCCGTGTAACCATCTACGTTCTTCCTCATTCCCATGCCGTTTGGGCGGGCTGGGGCCTGATGATAGGCGGCATGACATTGGTCGCTCTTTCACAGGGCAAAAACGGTTCACTGCCTTCCAATCAAGACGAATTAATCCCTTCAGAAGAAGAATGAATTCTTGCAATGGAATTATGAAGGGGGGGTCGGTCGCCGAAACATCCCCTTTGGAGGCATTACCATGGAAGAAGGAACAATTGTCCACGTTGATTATGAATTGTATAACGGTGAAACCGGTGATCTCATCGAAACCACTCGTGAAGAAGTTGCAAAAGAGCACGAATCACACCAAGAAAGCCGAACTTACCAGCCAATGGTCTGTGTCGTCGGTGGCGGTCAACTCATCCCTGGTTTTGAAGCCGCATTGGGAGAAGCAAAGGCAAACAAGGAAATTGAAGTCGTCATTGCTCCTGCTGAGGCATACGGAGAGAAAGACAGCACGCAAATCGAAACAATCAGTATCGACAAACTCATCCGTGCGGTTCAGGACCCAAATTCACTCTACATCGGCGCCCCAGTCAACATCAACAACCGTCAAGGATACTTGTCGTACCTTGCTGCTGGACGTGCCCGTATCGATTACAACCACCCAATGGCTGGTAAGACGCTCAAGTATACCTTCAAGATCGTCAAGGTCGTTGAAGGCAAAGAAGACCAAGTCAATGCACTTCTCGAAGCAAATACCGGCCACAGCGAATTCAAGGTTTCTTTTGACGGAGACGACTTGAACATCGTCATCCCTCAAACAATGTTGTTTGATACCAATGCAGCCATGCTCAAATTCCGATTGGTCACCATCATCCGTGATGCAGTTGAATGCGGTAAGGTCTCCTTCATCGAGGTCCACGAGCCTCGTGGATTTGGTGTTGAAGACGATGACGACCAAGATGAGGACGAGGACTTGTCCAAGCTCTCTGTTGCTGACCTCAAAGAACGTCTCAAGGCTGCAGGACTTCCAGTTGGTGGAAAGAAAGCAGACCTGATTGACCGCCTCTCTTCTCAAGAAGAAGAATGAGTGCTAATCCGTTCTCCTTAGAGTTACAACGATAGGGGGGTACCATTCCCCCTCAACTACAGAGGTCTATCTATGGATATTGATGATGACCAAAACGAAGGTGTTGAGTGGGATGCTCCACTTCCCGATGATGAATACTCCAAGGGTGAGAAGGTTGTCATTTGGGGTGCAATTGGCATTGGTCTTGTAGCCATGGCAGGACTCATTCTTGCTTTTGATACGGTGTGGACTGAAACCCTCAAGCCAATTATTTGGGACCCTGTAGTCAAAGATGCAGGTGTTGCTGGAGATGCGGGATACACTCCCCAAAACACGGCCATTTACACTCTGAGCATGCTTTCTTCGGTAGTCTTGTTGCAAGCATTGTTCCGAAAGTGGAACCTTCCAAGCGACGATAAGATGACTTTAGCCCTCATTGCTTGGGTCTGCCTTGCACCGGTGATGCGTGTTTTGGAAGATGCAGACTTCTTTTCATCATCGCAAGACGTTCTTTTCATCTCCCCGCTCATTCATCTTCACTTGGCGGGATGGTTAGTTGGTATTGCAATTATCAGTCATTTGTTGGGGCGAGCATGGAATGGGGTTCATACCGATGAGGCTGAAGAGCGTCAATCAACACTCATCCTTGGATTCCTCTTTGGAGCACTGATGCTGCAGTGGTATTGGCTTTACCGACCTGCATACATTGAA
>Ga0206682_10000376_pt1 | contig 48735 bp, 63 predicted proteins | sample M240m12015metaG_FD_155444 | JGI IMG/M metagenome (GOLD analysis project Ga0206682, IMG submission 155444) | Ammonia-oxidizing marine archaeal communities from Monterey Bay, California, United States - M2 40m 12015 | ecosystem: Environmental > Aquatic > Marine > Intertidal zone | place: USA... | reverse complement strand
GCTGGTGATGGACATGATGGTGATGGGCATGATGGTGGTGGGCATGATGGTGGTGGGCATGATTTAGCCTGGTTCTGGCAATGTTCCAATTCAGCCTCACAGATGTGTAAACTATTATCCTTCTCTTCCCCAATTTCTATATACGCCTCCTGCATCTTGGCCATTTGTGCGAAGAAATATTCGCGGCAGACAACCCCCTCTGGACAAGAACCCTCGGGCCCGCTGGCCCCTTCTACTACACATGATGATTTAAACATGTATAAAATAATTATATTTCCTTAATTAGTGTCCCTGGTTTCTTCTGCAATAATCGCGTATAATATTTAAATACATACTCCTAGAATACGCAAATTCATTATCATAGTCATGGCATTTATCAAAATATGTATTGATATTTTCCATACACATGTTACAAATAGCGGCGGTGGGTGGGTTGGCACAATTTTCTTGTATATCTTTTATCATTTCTGGACCACGATCACCTAAACATGTATTATCAGGGACATTATCAACTCTAAGATACTTATATGTTTTATTTGAAGGACCACCTGGGCGAATAAGATATCTAGATCTACATATATTTTGAGTATTTATAAGTTGATCATTTTCTAAAATCTCATTGTTATTACATTCATCTAGATTCATAACAATATCACAGCAAGCATCACTTGGATTCGATTGGGATAAATTAGAACAAACACCATCACCAATTCTACTTGAGATATAATCATTGCATGTAAACCCCTCATGTGAGTTTAAAAATAGTTTACAAATCATATAACCAATTACAATTAACAAAGTGTATTTCAATATATCACGATCTAAAATATTCATTATATAATATTTTTATATAAAAATATTATATAAATTTGGATAAAAAAATTTATCTATTGTAAACTTAACTGGCCGCTTGGCATATATATATATTTACTCTGGACATGGACAACTTACTTCACCACACTGAGGGCATTTACTTTGATCTGGACAAAATTGTGCTGGGAAAGCATTTGGATCACAAAAGGCTCGTTTGGATGGTGTATGAGATGGTGGTGGTGGGCATGGTGGGCATGATGGACAAGATGGTGATGGTGGACAAGATGGTGATGGTGGACATGATGGACCTGATTTTTGACATTGTTCCAATTTAGCCTTATACTCGTTTCTTTCATGTACGATTTGTCTTGAGTGGTTTTCAAGAGTATCGATTTGCGCCAAATATTGGGCCATGACGAAGTCAACTTGCTGAAGGCAATAGCTTTGAGTAACGCAGTCGCCAGGGCAGTTTTCTTGCTCCACCATACCTTCTATTCTATTACACACGATTTTAAACATGTATAAAATTATGAAACCAAATAATATAAAATAAATATTCATTATATATATATATATATTAAATATTATATGATCAATAATTCATTAGTAAAAAAAACTATTTATGGATCTCTGATAATTCAACTTTTAACGACCTTGATAAGTCTCGATGGTTTAAACTATGATTTAAAAAATGAAGATAATATCTTAAAAGATATTCTACTACTAGAGGCATTTGTTCAATTTATAGAAGCTTTCTTTTACATATGGGTTATTTTTGCACTGAAAGATTTAAATAAAATGACTAGTCGCAGATACTTTGACTGGTTTATTACAACACCAATCATGCTCGTCTCTACAATTATATTTATGGAATACAAGAGGAAAAAAGAAAATAAAGAAGATACTTTATATTTTTGGGATTTTATAAAGAATAACAAAAAGAATATTATACTGATTGTAAGTTTAAATTTTCTTATGCTGTTAATGGGTATTTTATCAGAAGCGGGTATAATAGATATGAAATATGGAATATCATTGGGGTTCTTATTTTTTATAGGTTCATTTTATGTTATTTATGAAAATTACGCTAAACATACTGAAAATGGTAAAAAATTATTCGTATTTTTATTTGGTATATGGTCACTATATGGTTTCGCAGCAGTCTTACCCGTTGTACCTAAAAACACATGCTATAATATTTTAGATATAGTCGCTAAGAATTTCTATGGTCTGTTTATTTATCATTATATTACTCAAGTTGGTGCGAGAAAAGGATATATGTTAGGTATGTAAATATCTATAAAAAAGGTATCAGAGAACTATTGGGTTTAATATAAATCATATTTTCACAAAGATTAACTCTGGTAACATGATTGATTGTTTCAATTAAAATATCTTTATTATCTTCTTCTGTTAACCAAAGAAAAACAGGAGCTACAGGAGATTGTAACGTGAAAACAAAATCTAATAGTCTTTTGATAGTATTATCATTTACAAGGATTAAACTTTTTTGTAAATAGTGATATGGTTGTTTTCTCAAAGATTTAATAAATAATGTCATCTTTATGGCGTATTTAAAGGGTATATTTTTCATGTTTCGTGTATCAAAAATGAAAGAAAAATCATCTTTGTTATTGTATAAGGTTAACCAATCTATTAAAAACTGATTAAATTCTTCTTCAGAATGTATAGATTCACTAAAAGTTACAATTACTATTGGAAAATTATCAATATTAAATTCAGCAAACATTTATTATTATTAAGATTTTATTAATCACACCAACTGTCCCCATTACATTGCCAAGCAAATTCGCCATTGCTACTCGTGGTCGCACGCACGGGTCCATCACATATATGATAGTAAGGGAACCCATCCGCAAAATTTTTATTACAGAACTTTTGGGCGTCAGCTTTTCCAGCATTTATTCCCTCTCCCGTTACGTCCTTCAACATCGGGCATTCCCCCTTGTATCCGGATTTCATTCCCCAGACTTTATTCCAAGAATCTTTCCTAGGGCACGATGATAAGATTCCTTCAACCTGATTACTATAGTAAAAAGCACATACAACTAAAGCAAATAATAAAACGTGCTCAACACTTAAATTCATTTTATACTATAGAATATATTTTTTATATTTTATTAACAGTGTCCGTCACATATATAAATTTTATCATCTGGAGAAGCAGTTAATATTTCATCCAGTGTATGAGTATGAATATGAAATTCACACGCATTACATGTGTCTATTAATTGTATAAAATTATGTGCTTTTAATGTATTTAATAGATTCTCTTTACAATCTTGTATGATATCTTCTATCGTATCGATAAAACGAATATCAAGTGTTACTTTATATTCACTAAAAGTAGCAGATGAAAAATACAAATTTCTAGAATAAGGATTCATTTAATTAATGATTTAATTAATTATATAATAATTATTTTATAAATAGAAATAATCTTCCATATTTTTGGGATTTAACGATTGAGTTCCTATTTTTGTAACAGTGCTCGAGCATAAACCAGATACACTATAATTTTCCATATTATTTTTACAAGTACCAGTACCACCATCAAATTTACACAATGTTATACCATCACTCGTTTTTCTACTCTCGCAAGCGTCCTTCTTACCACCACCTGTATATTTATTACAATCTAATGGATGACAATATTTCCCTTTATCATCTACTGTTCTATTATATTGACACGGATTTTGACCATCCTTTCCTTCACAATTAGCTTGACAAACTTGGGCATGATTTGATGAACATATCTCATTACCTTGAATTAAGTTTTCCATAACTATGTCATCATCACTAATGACATCACCAATTTTTAAATGTAGATATAAATAATTATCTTGCTTTTTAGTAGTGTCTATACTTGGATTATCACTATTAATAACATATGGATTTAATAATGGGCATTTTTTTAATGGATCTTGTGGATTATCATCTAAATAAGCATCCGGTTTAAGAGTTGATCCACTACAAGTACTATTATTACACGTTGGTTCTGAACATGTTTGTTCATCAAATGCCCAACTATATGTTTCACACTTTAATGTATCTTTTATATAATTTTTATAATTTTGAGCTGCGTCTCTATATGTTTGAACATTATCATTCGTATATTCAAAAATACTTTGCTTTTTACTTTCATCTCCATACCATGTGTTTACTTTGTTTGATATACCGTCTAAGCTGCCATTCTTATCCCAATATCTATGACAATCTAATTTACTAGTTATTTTATCATATCTACTATCTATTTCAAAATAATTGTATTTTGTTGCGGATTCATCTATTCCACTTATACCATATAAATCACTGCCTGTCATACCATTACAATCATATGTATCACTATTACTCTTCATCGCGCATGCTAAATGATCCTCATAATTTTTATTTAAATGTGATGGATTCGCGCATGTTAATATTGAATTTACATCTTGTTTACTTTTCACACTTAGTTCTTGTGTTGAATATGTTAATGTTTTACTACATTTGTCTTTAATATCTTTTAAATTAGGTTTTAAACAATCAATATTATTACTACTAGGATTTTTTGATATACATTTATATGGTTGATATATATCTAATGACATAGCTGAATTAAATCCATCAACACTACTTAAATTATGATATGTATATTGAACATCATATGGTTTGTCATACCATCTATCTTTATTTACATTGATATTAAACTCATACCTATTTAAACAAGCCGCACTAAATGTATTTGGATGAGATGTTACATATAATCCTAATCCAGGACATATACGTTTTGTTGGTTGTTTTACACCATTATTACACCACCAAAATACACCATCTTCATCTCTTGGGAATTGAATAAACCATGATTCGCCAGCATTTAATTCAACATTAGATTTACTAGTTATTTTATTGGATATTCCATTTGTTATTTTATAAAATTCAGCATCATTCTTATCCCATGAACATACATCTACACCACTTTTCGTATAGTTAATACAATATGGTTTATTATCAGTATTTAATGTATAAGGATCACAATGTTCATCACCATCTGGAGGACTACAAGCACCTTTTTTACCTGGTAAACAAGGTGGTTTTGTGATATCAATATATACATATATAGTTTTATCCGATGTATTTTCTACTAGTAAACCTCCGGAAGCATTACTTTTTATAGGATTAAATACAGGTGGTATAGGATCATTAAATCTATTATCTCTTAATTTTTGTAACATATCAGTTGTATTAGGTGGTACACTATATTTTTTATTTTTAACTGTTTCCCTTGTAAAGCTTGTATTCGCAGTTATTTTAGTAGATTGAGTTGAATCTGTATATACACATTTACCATTTCTACATACAGTGCAATTATCATTTCCCATATTCGCCATATTACAATCAAATCCAGTAGTACATTTACCCGCCGATGATTGATTACATGTTTTACTTGAATCTGACAAATTTAATACATCAGGGTATTCTGGGTGATCTATAATTTTAGTTTCAACATTTAGAATATTATTATTTTTTATATATTCACTAATATCATTACCCCCTCCCCCTGTTATACATTTTAATGGTTGTGGTGATGGTGATGGCGATGGTGATGGTGATGGTGATGGTGGTGGTGGAGAAATATTTGTACATTTCTGTTCACAATCACTCAAATTATTATATTCACCTAAAGGATGATAAACACACATGTTCATATCTTGATGATTTTTAAGACAAGAATAATTACGTGATGGTGTGGGTGGTGATGGTGATGGTGATGGTGTGGGTGGTGATGGTGATGGTGATGGAGATGGTGATGGTGATGGTGAAGGTGATGGTGAAGGTGATGGTGAAGGTGATGGCGATGGTGATGGCGATGGTGATGGTGAAGGTGATGGAGATGGTGATGGTGTTGGTGATGGTGAAGGTGAAGGTGATGGATTTCCCGATCTCCTTCTAGCCGATCTTCCCGGACCACCACCCGCTCCCTGTCTATTTACACCTTCTACACACCTACAATCAAGTAAATAATAAACAACGAATAAACCTAAAAAGAGTAATAAGATTAAACTCAACAATTCATCATAATCATCAAAATCATAATTAATCATTTTATATTCTATTAATATTATACATTGATAAATAATTCTCCATTATAAATAACTCTCGCCGGAATATTATCTATTTTATAATTATCATCTATATATAGTTGATAAGGATACACTCTCTGAATACAAACATCCGGCAAAATACTATCTAAACCCACGTAATAAAAAGTATCATTTATGTTGTATTTTAATTTATAACCTTTTAATGAATCCTTTACTAAGAGTTGTTTTAATGGTGGAAATTCATCTTGACTAATATATTCATCAATTACATCATTATCTAGTGTATACATTTCTTGATAAACTGAAAATTCTTTACCTAACCGCTTATTATAAGGATGTTCTTTGTCAACGTAATTTAATATCATCATGCTGTCAATATAAACATCACATAATCTTCTACCTTTTTCTCTGATATATCTGATATCGGGTTCTTTTTCTTCGGTCGATAAGTATTCGTAGTAAATAAAGAGATTATTTCCTTCATCATTCGAGGCCGATATAACATATACATTCGGTTTAATATGATATAGATATTTTGCTTTCAGCTGAACTATATCTATATTTTCTAACACTTTTGCTGAAATACCAGGAAAATAAGCTATTTCACCAGATAGTTTATCACTAAAACGAATACATTTATCATTTAATTCTGGATCGTCCCTTGTATGTTGAATACAATCTAAAGAAGATTCTTTTATGACTGAACCTATTTCTAAAGATACTCTATATTTGCGTTCCATAATTTCAAACAGATGATTATCAGCACTTTCACCACCCGTATCAACATTAACCCTAATAATACTATCTAAAACTTCTTTAAAATCTTTGTATTCTGGTTTGTTTAATTCAACTTTAATATTTTCTCCTGTAAATTCAGGTATTAACCAAGTATTATTTTCATCACTTTTTAGTGATTTATATACAGATTCTAAATTATCGCCCTTAGGTAAAGTAGATAAATACAAATATTGTTCAACATTTCTATCTCCTTTAGGTAATTGTGTATGAGATCTCATACGAATCGCGCGACCTAAAACCTGATCAATTCGAACATAGTTCCAGAATGGTTCTAATATATGAACTTGTCTAACACATGTTAATGAAATACCCTCAGCACCAGCAGATGAAATTATCATTATCTGAATATATTCCCCACGTTTGTTTGTTTCGTCATTAAAATATTCTTTACTAACGCTTCTTTCTTCTGGTCCTTCTGAACCAGTAATAAATGTATATCTTTTACCTTTCTCTTTTTGAGGATCTTTTGTATCAAACTTTTGGTAACCATTGCTTTTTAATACCAATTCAAATGCTTCAGATCCTCCATCAGATCTAAAATCACTATAAAATAATATCTTACCAGTTGGTTTACCATCTTTCATGAATTTATTTATATTATTCATTATTTCAAACATCTTAGGTGAAAGATTTTTCAAATCTTTATCAATACCTAATGAATTATCATCTAAGATTTTTTGATATGCTTTTGCTTTCATGTCTTCAATTAATTCTTTATTATCTTCTGTTTTCTTTGTGGTTCTAAAATCATCATCTAAGTATACAATATTACAAGATTGTCTTGTTCTCATATGATAGTGAAATGGTGAATCTTCATCATATCCTCTCATCCGAGCCAATGCATCTATAGATTTTTCTTTTGACCACATCTCCATATATTTTTCAAATTGTGTCTGACTCATCATACAAGGTACAACATTCAATTTTTGAACTATTTTATGGTTTTCTAAACCTCTTGGTAAATATTCTGGTTCAACTACTATAGGCATGTCTACAATGGAAGATCTATCAATCGGATAATAAGAAGTTAGTCCCATTAACATTCTTTTCATTAAGATACGTTTCATTTCTGGAATTTCATCCCTGCCTTCAAAGAAATATCTCATAAAGTTATCATTATTTGTCATATCTATCAAAATATCGTCTTCAAGAATATCAAAAAGTTTTTGTTTTCTATTGAAAACTATATTTAATTCTTTATCGTAAATAGTATGCTTTCCTCTTAATAATCCAGACTTAACTCTTGGAGACAAATCATTATAAGTTTCTTTAGATGGTACAATATCTTCTTCATCGAAAATCTCGTGTAGTCCATCATAAATTTCATCTATAAATTTATTAAAAGATTTAAAATCTTCTTTTTTACTCTGAACAGTGTATACTACTTCATTTTTATCAGTTGGATCTATTAAAGATTCAAAACCAGTTCTCTCCTGAATAAAAGATATTACAATTTTACCCATCTTCTTTTCAGCATAAAACAATTCTATTAAAGATGGATTCTTATAAAATACCTCATTGCATCTACGATTTACATCTTCTATATCGATATCGCTTTTAATCGTAAATGTGTATATTTTAATTAACCCCTTTAACATATTATATAATACAGCAATCTCAGATGGTTTATTAATTACAGGTGTGCCAGATAAGAATACTAGTTTCACATTTTCAGCATTAACAATCCATTCATAAAAAACTTTGGAAGGCTTTGATGCCGGATTTAATATTTCTCTCACAAAGTTATGGACTTCATCAATTACAACACATTCACCATAAAATGGCGAATCAACGTTAAAATTTTTCTTATTGTATTTTAATCTCTTTTCTAAATCTTTAACAATTTTCATGTTATTCGTGAGGACTTTCTTTTTTTGATCTTCATCTAATAGATATAAATCTTCATCTTCCTCTACATCATCTTTATCATCCCCTGTCTTAATATGATCTGTCTTAACTTTCGGGAATGGATTATAATGAATGAAATTATATTTTGTCTTAATAAGATATTCTAATTCTTTCTTAAGAAACTCTTGTTGTTCTTTTAGTAAATCTTCATATTTTATTCCATTCTTATCTGGTATGAAAAATCCTCTAATAGACTTCGCTTTCTTCTCTAATTCTTTATCTTCATATTGCTTCACTGCTTTAACAGTTTCATTTTGAATACTTCTTAAAACTTTTCCATCCAATTTGTAACTATCTTTAAAATCATCATCTATTTCGGATATCTTTACAAAAGACCACTTGTTATCTATATTTAATTCATCTTTGCCCCATCCCATTTTTCCTTTCACTTTGTCACCCATTATTTCACCAATAAAATTTGTTTCTAAAGATGCTGGTAATAATGTATTAATACGCATTTGCCCTCTCAATCCCTCTGCTAAAGAGATTGCGGTCGCTGTTTTACCTGTTCCTAGTCCATGATATACAAGTAATCCCCTATAAGGTGTTTCGTATGATAAATACTGTTGGACAAGCGTTTGATATATCTTAAGGGGTGAATCCGAATTTAAATCTTTAATTCTTTCATAAAAAACATTGTTGACCCAGTTTACAAAAGCTTTCCTATGTTGCGAAACTGTCTTATTATCTAAATCTTCTAATTGTATTATTTCAGCACTTGGATCATCTGGTTCTTCATCATCTTCTGATATTGGTTCAATATCTTTTTGAGATTCTTTAGTTATTTCTTCTAATCTCGTAGGGCTAGGTGAATCTGGAGCATAAGTAGGATTATCGGCTAAAAAATCTTTAGTTATTTCTTCTAATCTCGTAGGGCTAGGTGAATCTGGAGCATAAGTAGGATTATCGGTATCATTCCTAGGATCATCACCCTCAAAGAATGATGGTTTATCTCTCGGTGTCTGAGGAATAAAATCATCTTCATCATCATCTTTTAATTCTAATTTTAATTCTTCAGACATATTATATATTACTATATCATTTTTAATTATTCGGATAAAACATGATATTTAATTAATGCTCTCTTAGAAGCATCTTGTTCAGATTTCTTCTTGCTATTTCCATAGCCTGAAACGATATATTCTTCACCTTTATATAGATGACATTCATATTTATTATCTTCATTCTTTTCTGTTTTGTATGTGGGATATAATTGATAATTATGTTGAAAATATCTTAATATCTGATCTTTATAGTTGTTATCATGTAAGATTGTTTCACTAAAATCAACATATTTTTCAATAACATTTACTATAAATTTTTCAACAAGTTTGAAATCTTGTTTATCTTCATAAATCGCACCTAAAAATGCCTCCAAAATATCTTCTAAAATATTCATGTTTCTTCTCCCTTCACAATTTTCTTCAATATGTTTTGATATTATCATATATTTATCAAATCCTAAACACTTTGATAAATATGCTAATTGTTCTCCGCATACAAATCTTATCTTTAATTTTGTTAGGAATCCTTCATCCATCTTATGATTATGAAAGTATCTATGATATAAATAATTCGCTATAATATTACCTAAGAATGCATCACCTACAAACTCTAATGTTTCATATGAAATATCAAATAATTCTATAGAGTTGTTATCATTTGTAAATTCCCCATAATCTTTTAATTGTGTATATGATTTATGGACAAATGCCCGTTGATAAAGAGTTAAATTATTACATTTAAAATCATGAATATTAAGTGTTTTCATAATATTCAAGATATCGTCATCTTTTATTAAAATATTATTAGCATTGTAAGGATTCGCCTTAAATTTATTATCTTCCATGTTTATTGTAAATAATTAATGTTTAAATTTTAAATCAAATTTAAATAAATTATTGGCTTCCAGCAGGGCAACTTTCACCAATTTCAAGCGGTCTGCGTGGTAGATCCGGTCCAATAGTAGTATTCATCCACGGACTGACATTCACCTGAGGATTCGGTGGCTCCGATCTTAACTGTTGATTGGCATTTCTTAAACTCTGTCCAACTGTATTAACACCGACATGGTAGGTTGAATCAAGCATGTTTACGCCCTGAAGGACACCTTCACCAACTGGTTTAGCGATATTAAATTCCTGAATTGCTTTGCTCTCATCTGTAGGTAATAAATCTTCTGGTTTTAGTTTCTGCTGAGGATAGCAGGTAGACGGTGTGCGACCGAGACCGGAAACTGCTTTTTGAACTTCATTATGACCTAGCTCTTCGGAAGCAGCGATAGTTCCAACACCATTGTCAACCATAGATCCAATAGTAGGATCAGTTCCCATCATTACTCTTTGTCTAGTTCTACCAGAATCGCCTGGTAGAACTAAATTTGGACCCATATCATCAAAACCCTCTAAACCAAACATATTTAAAATCTTAGTTAAATAACCGGTACACTGTAAAACAACAAGCGCCAATAGAAAGATACATATATTTTGATTTTTATCACACCAATCCATTAAATCAAATCCCATTTTTATATATATACAAAATAAAAAAAAAATTAAGAGAAAATACATTAAAAATTACTCAAGCGATTTTCCAAACCTTGAATTAGTTTCTTCTGAGATTCAAAATTTTCTTTTGCTAATCTTAATTCATTTGACACCTTTTCTTTTTCTTCTTTTTTGAAACCTTGAATGAAATCCGCATCTAACATTAATTCTTTTTCTAAAGATTTTAATTCTGCTTCTTCGTCTTCTTTATCATTAAAAGCATAATTATCTAAAATAGTATATTTATTACCATCTAAGAATATCTTTATTTGAGAAATATAAATATCACAATAATAATGTTGTTTCAAAAATTTTAGTCCTTTTACATGGAGAATCAATACGACTTCTGTATTTTCTTGAATTTTTTCGAAATCAACACATATTTTTTTCTGATCGTAAATCTGACATTGAACTTTATCTTTAATCATAGGGATTTTGAATGAATAACGGGGTTTACTATTTTTCCTAACCGGTTTAGTCCCTCTCTTATACATATTATCAATTATCTCTAAAGGAATATTTTTTCCAAACCAGTTTTTGTTATTTTCAAATGTGCATTTAATATTCTTTTCGTCTAAAGATAATAAACTATCGTAAAACGAATAATCCATGTTTACTGGTTCTAATTCGAGGAGAGAATTATTACTATTTAATATTTCTTTGTAACTATTTTTACATGACATTTTTGGTGTCTGTAAATAAAATGGTTTATTATCATAGTTCATAGAAGAATAATAAATAACTCCTTGTTTTTCAGGTTTACTGTAATAGACTTTTTTGAAATCTAATTCATCATGCTTTATAATACTCATTTATTCTAAATAGTAGAATAAATATGATTAAACAAAACGCGTAAATTTATACTAAATGAATAACTTTACATTTCCATTTCATATAAAATTTATCATTCATTCTCCAAATCTTATCAATATATAAATCACATTCCATATTTTGAAATTTACGAATATTAAATATATTCACCCCCGAACTATATTCAGAATAAATATCTGTTAAAAATTGATTATACTGAAAAGGTAATTTTACATTTAGATTTGGTTCATACATTCCTTTTTTATCATACTTAATTTGACTAACAAATCTATCAGAATCTTCGCTTGTTAAACCAAGATACTTCATAGCATAGAATTCGCAACTCTGAATAAATTCAAAGAAATTTTTCATGTAAGGATCTTCGTCTACATCTGTAAATTGTAAACTCATTTGAAAATTACCATTCCCCTGATTTTGAACACCAAATAAACATTTCATCTTGGGTGTTGTAACATATAACATCGGATTCTTAAGGTAATATACCTGGAGATAACCAAAACAAGGGTGGTCTTTATGTGATTCGTTGCTTTCACTATATGTTTTATCGGATGATTTTGTTATACTCATATCATCGCAATGAAAAGACTTAAAATTTAATTTATCTAAACTAAGTTTATCACACGTAAGATATTTACAATGATTTGACATCTTAATATAAATATCTTTATTATTTTAAATATTTATCTGTTTATTTTCTAATGTAATCTACCTCCGGTAATCGACTACACCTTTCCTTCGTGTTTGGTTATTCCAGATATTTTGACATGGTATACCCTTTTTAGGATCTAATTCACATTTATCTGGCACAGGTTTATTTGATCCCCATAAAGCAGCTTGCGCATCTTTACTACACTGCTGAAAGTAATTCCCCATATTATTACTTGCTGAAAAGGGATTACATTGTGTTTTATCACCCGTTTTAGTATATTCATTAGATGACAAAAAATTAGCTTTAGATATATCTTCTACAAATGAAAAATCTGTTAATCTATTCATTTAATAAATAATCATATAAAATTTTTTTGCGAATCATAAATTTGATTTAACTTTGATTTTAATAATCAAAGTTATCAAAGTTCGGTTGTTACACTAATTAGGTATACCCGAAACTTATCGTTTGGCGAGTAAGCGCATTGTTTGGTTGAAAGCAGAGTCATGTCCTCTTGCGCATTTCATCGGAAGAGAATTCACCGGGGATGGGTCACAACAAGCGAGAACACCCTGTCTCGTCTGAAAGAGACGGTGGTAGAGCCTAAAGTTATTTCCACTGAAGTCGTCACCATGAAGCACCCACCAACAACTACCTGCGCCCCTTGTCGTATTTACACAAAGGGCACAGAAAAACCATCTTGGGCTACACATGGGTGTCCTGGAAAAGGACACCAAAACAAGATTACCCTTCAACCACAACTTCCAGCGGAGGCGAGACCCAAGAGAGGGCAATGGCCTGTTCGCCTAAATGGATCGGGGTTCTCGTGTATTCATCCAGAGTGCCGAGATTACAAGAAGATTTATCCCAAAAAGCAGAATGCTCAACAACATGCGAAGAAACACTATCCTCCAGAATATAGGTGCGCGGAATGTGAAGGTGAATGGTATCTTAAGACAGAATACAATCAGCATTTCTTGAAATCTTGTCGCCATTGTGGAGAAAACTTCATGAAGGGATCCATCCCTGGACACGAAAAAAAATGCCTAAAAAATAAATAAATCAAAATCATAAAAAGTTTAAACCATAAAAAGAAAAAAAATTAGATAGTAAATGAAGTACATGGGGGGGAAATATTTTTTATGTAAAGAAATCTCATCTGTTATGAAATCAATGGTTTCTCCAGAAGAAGTAGATAATTATATAGAACCATTTTGCGGAGCATTAAGTGTATTAAAACATATGAATAATGATTATCAAAAATGTTTCGCATCAGATTATCATCCCGACTTAATTCAACTATGGAAAGAAGTTCAAAATGATACTTTTATACCACCTGAAAGTGTAAATTTAGATTTTTATGAAGAATGCAAGAAATTAAAATCACCCAGTTCTTTAAAAGCATTTGTGGGATTTAATATGAGTTTTGGTGGTCGTTTTTTTTCTGGTTACGTAGAAAAATATAAAAGGGATAAAAAAGAAGATTTCCTTCAAGAAGCGATTAATTCATTACATAAAATAAAAGATAAACTAAACGGCGTAAATTTCCAATGTATTTCATATGATAAATTAAAACCGAATAATAGTTTAATATATTGCGATCCACCTTATGCTATTACTAAATTTCCAATCAAATATAGAACTGATACCAAATACTATGATGAATTCGATAATGATAAATTCTGGGAAATAATGAGACTATGGTCAAAAAATAATTATGTGTTTATATCTGAAACAACAGCACCAGATGATTTTATACCGATATGGGAAAAAACAGTCCACCGCTCTGTATCTCAATCCGGTAAGACGCGTTATAAAAATAGTAGTGATAAGACTAAAAATGAAAAATTATATATCCATAATTCAGTGTATAAAAAACTAAATCTATAATAATATGAATTGTTTTAACTCATGCCCATTTAATCAAAAATGTCGTAATTGTGAAATGGGTATTAGTGAAAACCGTGAAATACTATACAAATTTAAAGGATTTGGAAAATATAACAATGTTATATTATGTAATATATGCTTTAAAGAGAGATTCGGATATACTTTAGATGAAACAACTGACTTTAAAAATATAAATGATGATCCATTAGGAAATAAAATTATAATATATAAAAGATCTAAAAAAAGATTAAAAAGATCAAAATTGCCTTAATCTTGAAGAAAAATTTACCTTAAAGACTTATTTCATACGAAAACCAATGAACCCATTTTAAATATCAACCTAAAAAGAAGGGACGATGTTACATAAAATTGTGCCCATCATGTTGTATGAATTTATGGACAATTGTAGTCCTAGTTCCAAAGTTCACTATTCACGACAAGCGCATGGTTGTGATCACCAAATGAATAGATTAAAATATAAAAACACTTAACTATCCTATTCACTGTAAAATCTGAAATTATTTTTCGGTTTCAAACGTAATTAATTCATATCTATCTACTTTAGCTTTATAATCGTCAATCAAATATTTTTTACATGGTTTAAACAACCTGTTATTGCGTTTATTGTATTTTTGTATAAATTGTTTTCTCTCTAACTCATCTAAATTTTGTTTGTCCGCGAGTTTTTCTAAATAAAGTGTATTGTTTAATTCAAGTAAATCCTTAAGGAAATCCATAGTTTATAATTTTTTAGTGAATCCCTAAATCAAATTTATAGGGTATAAGGAAAAAATATATTAGATACTATAAATGAGTATTGAACATGTTTTGATGTTCTTTAGTCGTGTTTGTATTTTATCACTTTATGTGTAGATGTAATCGTGTGGAGGGATTTGAAGATTGTAGTAAAACCATGTATTATTTAGATAATGACGAGGGGCGATGTACAGAAGTCTATATTCCAAATGATAAAAAAATTAACGCAAATTATAGTGAAGGGGAATGTGCTGATTTTGACTTTAAAAAATTGGTTGAAACAAGGGATAATTGGAATCCAAGATATTTGAAAGATAATGAATGTAAAGATAATAAAAAATGCTGTACAGTAAATACTTATTCTAAACTGAATTTTGTGAATATGCATAAACTAGATGAAACGACCAACGAAAAAGGGGAAAACATATCAATGTGTATTCAATATAAAGTACCTGAAGAATATCTATATAAAGATAATTTAAAAAAAGGTAATTGCCCTAGTAGTTATACAACGTTAGATACTGAAGAGAGGTCATTTGATAAAGGAAAATGTCTTTATAAAAATGGTGATTCGGTTTCTGTAAGTGACAAATGTACCACAAAAGTATATTCACATCCAAAACCTATATGTAATATTAGAGACAATACAAAAGTTACCGATGATTTTATAAATACAACGAGAAGTAATTATAATTGTATCCGAAGAACTGGACCTCGTGCTTACTGTATTGAAGATAAACAATGCTTAAGTGGTAATTGTCAACAATACCTTGATGTATATGAAAATAATAGTTTAATTAAGGAATTTACGAAATGTACTGAATATAACCCAAATCTACCAAAAAGCTCTAGTAATTGTAAAACGTTAATAGGTGATGATAATAAAATTAAAGATTATACAGATTATGAAATAGAAAGATGTTTGAAATAGAAAAATGTGTGGATCGCATAATATTACCCCCAGACCAGCACCACCCACCCTGAGATAAGTGCGTGAAATCATTCTCATTCATTCCCAAAAGCACCCAGGCTACCGATGATTTTACTGATGATTTTACGGCTGAATTATTGCTGAATTATTGCTGAATTATTGCTGAATTATTGCTGAATACACCCAATTCCTTCTTCTTCTTCATTCATCATTTCTTTCACAACTTCTTCTTTATCTTTATAATAATAAGCATGAACTAATTGACCTTCTTTAGGTTTTCTATCTAAATGAATTAATATTTTCTTAAGATATTCTTTTTGTTTTTCACCAAGTGATTCAGGGAATTCAATTTGTAAATCAATAATTAAATTACCAAAATCTTTTTCAGAACCATTACCTAAAGTTGTATTATCATGTTTAATAGGCATCCCTTTATTAAATACCTGAAACATCTGATTTGGTCTTACGATATCTGTTATTTTAACATGTAATGCCCCCTCAAAATGATCAATATACATATCTACTCCAGTCAAAGACTCCGACAAAGATAATTTTTCAACAACATATAAATCATTATCTTTACGTTTATATCTCGGATGTTCTAATTCAACGATTTGAATGACTAAATCTTCGTAGGTGTCTAGTTGAGGAATATAATTTCCACCTTCTTTCACTACAATATTATCACCGTGTTTACTCCCTCTTTTCACATTGATAACATACTTTGTAGATTTTTTACCTATACCACTATTACTTTTTACTGAATGTGTAATACTAAATTCTTTTTGAGTGCCATGATATAATTCATCTAAACTACATTCAATATTATATTTCATACTTGCTTTGATTTGAGAAAAGGGCATAGAGGACAAATCTGAAAATACAAATATGTTACTGTGCATCCCTTCACCCAAACCAGTAAAATCTACATTAAATAAACTCTGAAATAAATCTAAAGGATTCACTTGAGGCATTTCACCAGAAACAGCTTCATAACCAAAGTTATCATACATTCTTCTTTTATCCGCATCCATTAATATATCATACGCCTCAGAAATGTCTCTAAATTTAGATTCCGCATCGGGTGATTTATTTTTATCTGGGTGATATTTAAATGCTAGCTTTTTGTACGCTTTTTTAACTTCACTTTCTGTAGCAGATTTATCTATTTCAAGTATCTTATAAAAATCTTTCATGTTATAATGAATTTATATGAAATATTCTTTCAAATTAAACTAAGTTAATCAGATAATTGATGTTTCTTAATCAATGATTTATCTTTTGTGTAAAATGGTTCATATGATTTAATCCAATCATGATAGTTTTCATCATATTCCCTTAACCATAGTTTAATGATATTAAATTCTTTCTTGGGTGTAATAGATATTCCATTAATTAAATTAAATTTATCTTTATCCTTTAGTATATCTTCAGTTAAAACTCGACTAATCAAGTTATTCCATTGATTTAATAACTCATGACTTGGTACCTTATATGAAATACAACATCCTTCTCTATTTTCAGGGTCTTCCCAAGTGGGAAAGATATCTTCTCTCATTATAAAAAACATTCCATTCTGTAAATGTATCTTTTGTATGTTATCTTGAATACCTTTAATATCATATAAATTCTCAAATGTATATAAATTTTTGTAACTACTATTTTTCCAACTGGTATCATTAATACTATGATACCATAAACACCAATTGGTATTTAGTTGATAATTATTCATTATCCTTCCTATAATAAGAGGAGTATCTTTAAATAAAATATAATTAATATTATAATTAATATTATAATGAATTTATATGACAATGTGTTTGTAAGATTATCTATATTTACAACATTATATATATTGATTTTAATATTCACTTCCCCTTTAATAGATCATATATTCACTTCGTTAAATGATGATTTAATAGTTAAAGAATCTAATTTACAAATATTAATAGAAATTATATTACATATATTCGCATTATCGCTAACATGGTATGTATTACATAATTATATTAGACTAAAAGTGGAGAATCTATTAAATATTAAAATGAGAGAAACAACTAAAACTGCAATTGATATTATTTCAGGGATAGCATTAGTTGGCTTACAACGGAATTTAATAAACAAATTAAAATATATATCTTACGAACATCCTTTTAGACTGATTGATATTTATGGATAAATCTATGTTATCTTAAATTATTATATATTACGGTAAAATAGTTATCGGATGTTACCTCAGCTAAAATAGATTCATCATCGCACTCATAAAAGAAACACCATTCTACGGGTATATACAATACTAATCCCTGCGTTAGATTTATTTTTTGACCGTATTTTTTAATACTTTCATTTGATTTTCCTTTAATATCATGGATATGTTTTGGATTAAACAAATAAAGTTTTGATTGACCATAAACTTGATAAATCAAATATAAATTATGTTTACTTTTAGTGAGTGGTATCATATTTTTACCCTTAAGCAAACTTAAGTAATATTTTTTATTACAATGAATATGAGATTGAAATGGATCATATATTTCGTCAAACAATGATTTTAATCTCAAGGAGTCACATAAAGTATCATTGTGATTCACGTATATTTGAGGTTCATCAACAAAAGATTTTAATGAAACATATCTATTTTTATCATGGATAATTAAACCCGGATTATCATTACTCAACTTCTCAAATGTCAATTGATTATATTCTTCATTCTTATTTCCTAAATTATGAATTAGAAGAGGTTTTCTCTCTTTAAGTTTTTCAAATATATCATCTTTATTCGCACTTTGTAATTGTTCTAGAGTTACATCTTTATTTGTATTATGAATTTCGTAAATATGTTTCCCAATTAGAATAGCTACCGCTAAAAACAACATATAAAATAACATAAAACTATATAAAGATTTGTTATAATAATAGAAGTATATTAACGTAATGGCACTCACAGGAACTGTAAGCAGATGGTTTAATCGCAAGGGATATGGTTTTATCAATGTAATGAATTCTGATAGTGAACATGTTGGACAAGATGTCTTTATTCATCTATCTGGTATTAATGTAAAGAATGATGGATACAAGTGCCTGTATCCAGGTGAATATGTAAGCTTTGATCTTGATCAGAATTCTGAAGGAAAGCCGGTTTGCGCGAATGTTACTGGTGTAATGGGTGGACCCCTTCTCGTAGAGCATGAAATATTCAGATTTAAGTATTTCCAGAAGAATCGTGTTAATCGTGTAGAAGGCGATGAATGTGAGGAATCCACTCAAACTGAAGAGCAAGAACCTGAACCTGAACAATAAAAATTTGATTTCAAATATTAATTTTCTTTTTAATTAAAAAACTATTCTATACTATTATGCCACTTCGTAGCGGTAAAGAGTATCGGAAAAAAGAGTATCTTAAAGTCTTGTTTCCCAAAGAAACCCAACCATTCAACATGGTTCTCCTTCCGGAAAAGGGTGTACAATACAAGGTTAGCCTTGATTTCGATGAATCAAGTAAAGCATGGCGAAAAAATAAAATTCAATTGGGTGAGGGAATGTTTAAATACAAGAGGCCTTTAAGGAAACGCTAATCTTCAATTAAGCATATATCTATTTCATGTAATTCTTTCTTCTTTCTTGGTTTTCTCTTTTCAATTTTCGTCTTAGTTCCATCCATATGATAAGTATGAATCTCATGATTACATTTTTTGTAATAAGCAATCCGCTTATCACATTGTTTCTTAAACACACTTAAATTAGGATGAGTATCTATGAAATCAATCACCAATGGATGAAATTTTCTAACATTGGCTTTTTCTCTTAAAATTCTACCAACACTCTGAACAACATCGCTTTTTGGTGATGCTAATACAATCGTATTTAATTTGGGTATATCCATCCCTTCACTGGCCATCGAATACGTCCCTAAGATAATGTCTTTTTCTTGTGAATCTCTAAGTTCAGATGGTTTCATTCCACCAACATATTGTCCAACTATATTTGGATCTATATTCTCTTTAATCCATTTTTCAGTTCTATTAAGATATTCGCGTCTATCACCAAGGACTAATATTTTTCTACCTGTTTCATATTCGCTTTTCACAATTCCATTGATAAAGTTGTTTCTATGAATACAATCTGAAATATTATTAATCATACGTGGCATGCTAGGTTGAGGTCCTTTTTTTGTACGTATTATTTCTAATTTATTGTATACTTTATCTTCTTCATTTGTATATTCATAAATACGTGTTTCAATATAATCTTTATTAACTTCATTTTTAGATGAAAATACCATGGGACCAATATACCACTCAAATACCTTGCGTAAACCATCTTTTCTGTCAGGAGTTGCACTTAATCCTAACATGTATTTAGATGCTACTTTTGCCATAGACTTAGAGAATACTTCAGCTCCAAGATGATGACATTCATCAAATACTGCTAAACCAAATGAAGAGAACACTTCTGAATCATATTCTTTTTGAGACAAACTCTGAACCATCGCTAAAACAATATCCTTGTTTTCAATATCAATTGTATTTTGCTGAATCTTACCAATTCTAGCAGTTGGTAAAAACTGTGTAATTCTGTCTCTCCACTGAGTCATTAAGAAATCTTTATGAACTACAACTATTGTCTTTTTTTTTAGCATTGAAATAATATACAGAGCGAGAACTGTTTTCCCTCCACCACATTTCAAAGATATTAATCCTCCACCCTTTTCATCACAAGCTTTTTTGTATAATTCAATAATAGGTTCTTGTTCTTTCCTCAATGAACCATTAAATACTATATCTATGTCTTGGCCTTCGTCCATTTTGGATTTTGTGGGTTTTCCATAATTTTCATATGCATAAAATCTTGGTATATAAATACTATTTGGAGATTCCATATACAGAGAAAATCTTTTTTCATTACCATTTCCAAAATCTCCAACTACAAAGGGATTTACAGTTAAATCTTTTTTGATATCTTTTAATTCTTTTTGAGTTAATTCGCATTTCTTTATTTTATAACCATTACGTGATAATGTTGTTTCTACCATGATCTTATTTTATTTAATATCATAAGATTTAAATAAATATCAAATTTTATATATATTAACTAGTATTATATGGATATAATAAATACATTAATAATTATTATTATTGGATTAATTATTGTTAATTTATCCAGTTGTTATAATATTGAGGGTATAAGTTGTAATGTTGAAGAATTAGGCTTGGGTGACACGCGTTATAAAAATACAGGTAATTATACCGGTTATTATATGGATTCAGATGGATATTATGAAGGTATTCGACCCAATGGGATAAAGATTGATTCGACGAAAACAACCCACCAAGCCGCACTTGACTGTCTGCATAAGATTGGTTTAAAGGATATTATAGATGTAGTTGAAGATAAAAATATTAATGATAGACAAATTAAGATTAACACAAAAAAGGTAGGAGATTATAAGTTTAAAGATGATCAAGGGACTACTTATAGTTTAAACGCGTGGAATACATCATACAGCCACGATGTAGATTATTATGATGATGTTCAATATGGCTTAATTAAAAATATATCTTTTACGCCGCTGGCACCCAGCTGGTTATGATGTGATAAAGTCCACCACCCTTTAATTGTTCAGTTTTTTTCCTTTCTTCGCCAATAGCATCAGATTTATATATATATAATGAATAAATTATATATTGTAGAATTATTATTGATCTTATTATTGTTATTATATGCTCCAGCAACTTGTAACGGTGTAACAGTATATACTGGTATCAGAGGGTGTAGTAGTTAGATAAAATACAATTTTCTAACATCCATAACATTTTCTCGACAAATAGGACATTTATTAAAGTTATTGCGATTTGAAATATTATTATTTTTATCAAAACAGGATTTACATGTGGTGTGACCACATGGATTAAAATAACTATCGATTTTATCCGTTATACATATAGGGCAGACAGCAGATGTATTTAGTCCATTAATAGTGTGTAGTAGACATAAGTGTTTATTCATTTGTTTTATTTTATTGATGTATTCTTCTTTAGCCTTTTTTAAGTTATCATTTTCATTTATAGTTTTAATATATTCATTTAGTGAATCTATTATTGCTTTTACTTTTTCATTAGAATCATATTCTTTATTACATGTTTTAATGAATTGAATACTGCAATCTATTTTATCAACATTTTCTTTAGTCTTTTTTAGTTCATCATTATACTTTTTATGATATTCATCTAATTCGACTTGTAAAGTTAACAATTCACCATTTAATATTTTTATTTCATTAATAATAGTATCTATTTTTTCACATTTAAAATTTTCATCATTAATAGGTATTATATCCTTATCTTGTAAGATATTCATTAGATTTTCTTTGATTTTAACTGATTCATCTAATAAATTATTAGCAATAGTAGCTGGTTCTGAATTATTTATGTTCATACCCATATTCATGCTCAGATTCATATTAGGGTCTATGATTGAGTCCATTATCATAGCACCTTGAAAATCTTGTGAAGCATTCGCAAATAAAGGTGCGTAATTCATTATTTAAGATTAATATATAATCCTTTAACTAATTTAAATATATATTTATTATAGATGTATCATTATTTGTTGTTGTTATTATTTATATTTTTAATGATGAGTTTAAAAGAGGGTTACACTGATTATTTTGATGGTAGTTTAGACTATACCAAAGGTAGTTTAGACTATACCAAAGGTAGTTTAGACTATACCAAAGGTAGTTTAGACTATACCGAATTACCTTTAGAACCGGATAAAAAGAACTGTCCGCAAATACATGTATATAATTACAATCGTTTGGCAAACAGAGGTAAAAGAAAAGATTTTTTTGGTGAAGAAAAATTATGGGAATCATATCCAGACCAACAAGATTTGAAAGATAAAACTAGTACCATAGAATCAGCATATCAAATGATACAACCGTTTGGATATACAAAAAATGATTTATTTGACATGACTCGTTTAATTGAAACAGATATCCCATTGCCAACTGATCCAGATTTTTTTAAACATATATAATATAACGAATGCTATTTTTTATATTTTGTTATCATTTGTAGTTGGATACATGGTTAGTAAATGTGGTTATAATTTGAACGAAGGTATAGTGAATCCTGGTTCATGTTCCGCGAATGAACCATTAATAACATTTATTGGTACTACGTGGTATAACAATAATGCTTGGAGAAAGGAATGTAAAGAACATAAGACTAAATCAAAATGTACAAATTCAATATTACCTGATTATATTCCAAACAATGTGAAGATAGACCCCCATAAGTGTATATGGAAACAAAATTAATAACGTTCAACATATATTTTGAATACTATAATTTATTTATAATGACAAAAAATATATATATATATATAGAAGAATGGATATTGAGGATTATATTGATTTCAATGTATTATTTTTAACAATGTGTGTATTAATATTTTATAAATATGTTACATCCGATTCAAATATAGTATTAGAAAGAAAAAAATAAAATATAAGATTATATTAAATGAATCAAATTATTAAAAATATTCTTTCGATATTAATAGCATTTATAATAGTTCATCTAGCATTTACTTTATGTAATGATTACCAGGTTATTTCAGTATAAATACGTTTAAACAAAATCATTATATTGTATCAAGATACTATAAATGAGTCAAGAAACCCCTATTGGAAATTTAGGTGGAGGCATTAGTGAAGATGACGCTAAGTTAGTAGACAGTATTCTAAATGATATTAATAGTAATGGTCCTCAACAACAAGGTCATCCCCAAGGTCAAGGTCCGGAACAAGGCCAACCATCTCCCGAGCAGATTAAGATGATGCAACAACAGCAGATGGCTCAGCAACAGCAGATGGCTCGGCAACAGCAGATGGCTCAGCAACAGCAGATGGCTCAGCAACAGCAGATGGCTCAGCAACAGCAGATGGCTCAGCAACAGCAGATGGCACAGCAACAGCAGATGGCGCAACAACAGCAGATGGCTCAGAAACAAACAGAACAAAAACAGACTATGATTGAGAGTGATAAATCGGATGATGTTTTAGAAAATATTAAATACGAGGCAAAAAATGTTATGGTAGTTGTTTTCTTAAGTATTTTATTTAATGTTGAGCAAGTAGATAATTTATTTAAGGGAGTCGCTATGTTTTTATCTGAAGATGGGACCCTTAACATGCAAGCAGTATTCGCTAAATCTGTTTTAATTGGATTAATCTTTTACCTTATTAAGACTTATTTATTGTAAGTAAATATGCTTGTATATCTTTATTATTCTCTATTTTTTTAAAGCATTTATTGATAGTTACTTCTGAAATCTTACAAACTTCCGAAATATTTTTTTTAGATTTATCTATATTTAAACTTTTACAATATAGATAAATACATCCTGAAGCCATTGCGGGTGGTGTATTATCATTGCTTAATCCAAATGTTTCACAAAGCAAGCATAGTTTTTTAATATGATCTATATTCTTTAAATTTAATTTATGACAGAATCTCTCTATAAAGTCACCTATGGTAATACTCTTATGTGATTGAATTCGACTTTTATCAATATTACTCATCCTTATAATTTCGGTGAAATTTTTACACCCTTTAGTCATTATTTTATTATCAATATCAAAACTATGTGATAATTCACTTGTTGAACGCGGAACATTACATTCCTTGCAAGCATGATATACGCAAGCAGCGATAATACCTATTCTGTTTTTCCCCCTTGAAATTTTAGTCGCTGAAATAGTTTTATAAAATGATTTCGCCGTATTACCAATTATAGGTGGTAAATTATTAGTTTTACATTTAGCATCTATATCGTTAAAAACCTTATACAGACTCCTTTCCTTATAAGGCATGGAGTTCCATTTTTGATACTGGTCTACTTTTTTCATCTTGCTATTATAGCCTCTTTGCGCGATAGATGTACCTAGAGAAGATTCCGGTAATAGACTATTAGATGGCATACCACATCTAGTAGGATTCCCAGATGAAGATTTATAGTTCCTCCATTCAGGTGAATCAATTATATTATTAATGACATTACCACAAGATTTACATATCACCACCCCTTCACTAATACAATAATTTTCTTCTAACTCACAGCAAGATTTTTCTCTTTCTTCTTTTTCATACATTCCATCGAGTTTTTCAAAGTAAGATTCAAAAGTATCCATAAATCGTTAAATTTATAGAAGATAGTTTTAAGTAATTTAATATTTAAATATATTAAATCAAATTTTATGTTTAATATATATTAAATTTAAGTTTAGAAATATAATGAATATTTAAATTTAATATTAAAATATAATGTATGTCAATGAAATATTATCTGGATTATGGATAGGAGATAGTGCTATTTTAAACTCTAAACGATTTATGGAAGAAAATAGTATAGATATTATACTGAATTGTACTCAGATATTTGATTTTCCTGATTTAAATATTCAGAAAATAAGGCTACCATTTTCCAATGATAAAAATTCTGATACAGATTTAATGTTGCTTAGGCAAAACAAAGATAAAATACTATCATTCATAGACAGTAACATAACTGAAAAGAATATATTAATTGTTTGTTACGATGGGAAAAGTATATCACCATTTTTAGTGGCCCTTTATATTGCTGAGTATAGCAAGATTGATAAAAAATCTATTTATAATATCTTATTGACAAAGGATAGTAGTCTTTCATTATGGTTTGATCTTTCATTATTTTATAACATGTAAAATTTGATTTTGTATTTTTTAAAACAAATTAATTTACTCAAATCATGGATTCAGAGAATACTCTTGTCAAATATGATACAATATTTGAAAATACCTATTGGGCTAGCTCAGGATACTCGGATTGTGAAGAACTATGTATTAATAGAAATAATTTTAAACAAGAATTTAATATAAAAAGTATAAGAGAGGATATTAAATATAGAACTCCATTTGGTCTTGGATATAAGAGATTTAGAGAAGAAATTAATCCAGAATATCCTGGAAACACCACATTTGATCATTTTGAAGTTTATGAAAGAAATGATGAACTGGGATTTGTGGCTATATTTAGTCCTTATCATTCCATACGCGAAACAGATGAATATTATGATGATATAGTAAGATTAGGATATAAAAAATATCATAGTAGTTTATATTGTACACCCTGCGAAAGTTGGGATTGCCCTACTTATTATAAAATTATACCCTCTTAATAAGTAATTAATTCATCTTAGAATATTTACGACCAAATTTCATCCATAAGAATACAGATACAGTGAATCCAAGGAGAAATCCAGCAATACATTGATCGGGATGATCACCCATGAAAGGCCTAGTTACGACAGGACCTACAAAAAAAGTAAGAATACTATAAAATATCATAATACCAATCATTGTCGGATTAGAAAGATGAACCATTTATAATATATAAAACTATTTTAAATTAGTGAAAAAGGTGTATATTTTTATATTTACTTTATTAATTTTTGTAAATTCATGTGCTGATAGCGTACTACCGTATCTATATCTTCTAAAGCAGAAGTATCTCTCCATGGTATCTTATTCCCTTTTTCATTAATGATTGGTCTCGGTTCATCATATCTACCAAATTTTAAATGATCTTCTTCGGATATTTGTTTTGCATGTTTCTTACAGTAATCGCCTTCTTGAATTTTATTTGGGCACCGAATATCAGAGTATCGGGAGCCCATACATCTCGCACAGCATTGATTTTCAAAATGTTCTTTATCGGTAGGTTTGTCTATTTCAAAGGGGTACTTATGGATTTTTTCTTTAATCATTTCCATAAGTAATTCTTCGGACAACCCTTGACCAATTTCATCTTTCAACTCATCAATTAATTCAATTTCTAATTTGTGATTTAATAAGGATACTATATCCATTTTACCTAATCAAATGGTAGAAAAAAATCAAATTTCTTATCTTTATGATTTATTACAACTTGTTCAATGATACAATTTATCGACTCATTCACAATTTGATTTATTACCAAATCATTAATATGATATTTTATAGAACTATTAATTTTATCATATGTTTCTTCTGGTATATATAATTCACTATATTCATGTGAAATTAATCCTTTTAGTTTATCACAAAAAGATATTTTTATATTCATATTGTTTTCGTTCTTTTCATCTGCTAGTAAACTTGGATTCGCTAAAATTCTATAATTATCCATTAAATTATATGATTAAATTATATGAATAACTGTGTTATAATTATTCTTATTTATATACTTAATATTTAAATGTAAATGTTCTGATTCATTTTTAATCTTCTCATTTATATAGTAATTCTTAGAGAAATACAAATAATATCCTTTATCATCGTTGTTTATAAATCCATTGTATTCTTTTAAAGATGATATAAGATAATCATTCAGTATTATAATATCTTTATTTTGGTCCTTTTCTATATAAAATTTATAATGATTGTTTATTTCTATTAATTTTCCATTACACCGAAAGGGTACCCCTTTGATAGGAAATGTCTCTCCATAATATAATTTATATGAAGAATAACTATCTTTTACATCAATACCGTTGATATTAAATACTTTTAAAACTATATGACTCATTATAAACTACTTAAATTAAAATACGATAACATAAACCAATAGAATGAAATATCAATTGCCAAATATAGTAAATAAAGATATATTTAATATTACTTCTCCTAATATTATCTTTTATGGTCATCAAATAAAATTAAATGATTATCTAATACAAGTCTTCGGTGAAACCAAAACAGTAACTAGAGAGAAAATTATCTATCAGAATAATCATGTATGCAAAATATTTGATATAGATATCGTTAAATCGAAGAATATTGATGATTTCTTTAATGTGTTATTTGAAATTATTCGTTCAGAAAATTATTATAGCAAATTCGGTCAACACATTGTAATTTTTAATAATTACAATCATATTTCACAAAGTATACAGAATAAACTAAGAGTAATTATAGAAAAATATAGAAAAACAACTCAGTTTATAATGATTACTGAAAAGATAAATACAATTATAAATCCTATAAAAAGTCGGTGCTTGTGTATAAGAATTCCTAACATGTCAATGAAAGAAAAGAGAGATTTATCTAGAACTTATCTCAAAGATAAATCATATGAAGAAAGAATACCTATTTATAATTGTATATATTCATTGAATGATAAAGATGATATCATAAAATACTCTGAATATAATGAATATATTGAAAATCATGAGAATATCTATCTTAAAATATATAAAAAATTAAATGAATGGTTAGATGAATGGATAAACAATGATAATATAAATTTATCTGAAATTAAAGAATATTCATATAATATTTTAAAATATTCTCTATTAGATATCCATGTTCGGTTATATGAATATTTCATTGTAGACCCAAAATATACGGCAAAACAAAAAAAGAAATTGACGGATTGCATTTCTAAATGCGAATATGAATTTAGTAAATCATATAGATCACTTGTTCACATAGAATCAATGTTTATTACGATTCTTTATTTGCTAGCTTGAATTAAATCTGAAGTCTCTTCTACTTTAATATAATTCATTAACAATAGGTTGTTAATATCTCGCCAGCAACCAACAGAGGCGGCGCATATCCTATATATTGTAATTTGTTTTTTTTGCTATTGTAATCAATAAAATGCGGGAATTCGGCCAATCCCCAGACTGATATATTCGGAATACCCAAACAATAAGCATCTTTAGCACTATCAGGGAAATATAAATGTTTAGCACTCCCTGTACTTTTCACTCCAATCTTAAAATCAAATGGAATATCGGCTTTTTTTGAAGTCCATTATCGTAGCCGAAATTGGAACACTTGGAAAAACGACCCGGTTGGTATACATCCATTCTTCTTTTATTTGGCGAGCTGCTAGCAAAACGGCACGTTTGATTCTTTGTGACCTAAATATTGTATATGGGCCGGCCAAGTTTCAGAGTTGTATGCGTCCAGAATCTCCATAGAATGTGTGAATCTTTTATCGGTGATGCTGCCGTCGTCGCCGCCGCCAAGAGGTGTCACAGATAAACAATAAGCATCACCTGTCCTATCAGAGAAATAAAAATGTTTACCTTTAACGTTTTTCCAAGTTTTCACTCCAATTTGCCACCCACGACCCCCCTCCAGAGTTTTAATTCCTATGTTCTCAATATAATATGGATCCCCTGATAGTTTAGATAGTAATTGTAATTTGTCATTATCAGTAACAATGTTCTTTTCAGTATTAGTAGAGAAATGGCCATGCTTATCCACGTTCTTAGGAAACGACTCCTCCTCTACCCATTTGTAATAATTCGGATCATTCGGATCCTCCATCTCTTTCGTATATGCCATCCCGACGCGCCCCCAACGCACCCAGTCAACCCATAAATCTAATTTACCTATATCTAAATTGATTTCCGAACCTGTATCAAGACATACTGGTTTCCCTCCCGCATAATTATCATCGAAACATTCGCATTGATATTTAGCGCCTTTCCCGGTCAGCCCTAACAGCCCACATTTATCCGTTTGTTTGGCGGGGCATTCACGGGGGCATTGCGCTGTGGAGAAGGGGCATGAACCGCACTCAAAAAAACCTTCAACATTAGTGTGTCCACATCCGCGCATAATATATTATAAATAAAGCGCAACCCAACAAGAAAACAGATTCAATACACAATTTCATTTATAATAATAATAATATTTTTTTTCAGAAATCATTTAAATACTATGATTTAATTTACTACTAACATGGATTACTATAAAATCCTAGAAATAGATAAAAATTCAACCACTCAGGAAATAAAAAAACATTATTACAAACTCGCTAAAAAGTATCATCCAGACAAAAATAATGGTATTTCAGATGAAAATTTTAAACTATTATCTGAAGCATATTCAACACTATCAAATCCTAAAAAGAGATATCTATATGATATGAAATTATTATTTAAAGTAAATTTAGGTGAAGATTTCATTAATCATTTTTCAGATATAGAGTTAGAAATACTACATGATTATTATTTACGGTTAAAAGAATCAACTGAATTTAAATTTTTAAAATTATTATATGATTCGTTACCTAAGAATTTCAAAGAAAAGGTAAAGAGAAAATTTAAACAGCATAAATTAGATAAAAAAAATTCACTGTTGAATCTAAAAGACATCAAATATATTTATGCGAATAGCATTGACAATGATTATACTATAAATTTAAATCGTTCATTAAAAGATGTATATTTAAATGTGAACAAAGAAATTATCCTTGTTACAAAGAATTATGCATATCATGTATTTATTACAAGTAGTGATTATTCACTTGAATTTAAAATAAGTAATCATGTTTTAACGATTCATATACAAACCGTATTACCAGACCATTATACACTAAATGGTAAAGATATTTATTATAATCATAGAATCAATCTTTATGAATATTATTTTGTGGATACATTTCCTATTGTACTACCTAATGAAATTCAAATTAATTTGAAGAATTCCCAGAGTAGCAGTGGAATTAACGATTCAGTAAAAATACCTTATCTTGGAATAAAAGATGGATGTAAGAGAGGCGATTTATATATTTATAAAAATCTCGATTTAATGATTCAGAATAAACATCAATATGAAAGTGTTATCAAAGAAATATTCACTTAATTTTATCTATATTATACTAACCATGCTTACTCAAATTTCAAATGATTTAATACATCATTTTTTAGGAAAATCTGATATTAACAGTCTCTTAAAATCAGATGCCATAAAAACCCTGTATGAAAATTTAAAGAATGAATATAAAAATTCAAAGATAAAGATAGAGATGAAAGGGATGAGTTTTCCGACAAATGCTTTTATAGCGAAAAGTATTCAAAATAAATTACATCGACATAAAAATACTATGACTTTAAGTTGGACGACGAGAGGGAGAAGCAGTGTCAGAAATACTTTACATATTTATCTTGATGAAGATTCTGAACCAAATACAAAATTATTAGTAGATGCTATTTCATATATTACTTCTTTCAGTGATAAGAATCGTAAAATAACAATTCACTTATGCCTTTTACCTGATAAGAAGATTATAAAGAAGAATTCGCAAAGATTAACTAATCTGAATGTTAATTCCGGTTCAAATTATTATACAAACACTGAATCAGAAATTTGTATTTTTAGGAGAGAGGAGTGTATTAAAGTAATATTACATGAAATACTCCATGGTTTGAGATGCAGTGATTTAGTCGTTGATGAAAAAATCACAGAAAGATTATGTCAGAAATATGATCTAAATAGCAAAGATATCTTAGTCGACGAATCTTACACTGAAATATGGGCAAAAATATTAAACACATATTTTATCTCTTCATTAACTAATTCTTCGACAAAATATCAGCATTTTTGTACTATGTTAGCAATTGAAAGAGAATTTTCACTTTATCAAGCTAGTAAAATAAGAGAATTCGTTAAAAATTCTAAAGATAAAAATTTAGACAAAAACACAAATGTCACGGCATACTATTTAGTAGTTGGTGAAATTTTCAATGATTTAGAATCATTTTTAAATATATGTGGTAATGATCCTTATGTAAAAGATGATAAAGCATGTTTAAAATACCTATATCAGTTAGAGATTCCAAAGAAAAGAAAAGTTTCAAAAGATGATAAATATTATAATACACTTCGAATGAGTGTATCTGAATTAAGAGTTTAGATTTTATGATAGAAAATCTTTTAAGAAAAGTAAATTAAGAATTTATATGTAAAGGGAATATTAATGTATTATATTTCAAGGTAACTATAAATACACTTAAATTTAAGCGGTCGGGTAGACACCCTCCTTGTTAGGAAAGTGAACCTTCATGAACTTCTGAAGATTAAAGAAGGTAAGGTCATCTTCCTTACTCATCTTGAGGAGCTTGCGAAGGGAAGCATCTGCCTTGATATGGCGCTTGTCCTCAGGATTCTGAAGATTCTTAGTCTTACAGTATTCGTGAATGCGCTTGGTGACATCCGTGCGAGAGATTAGTTCATCCTTCTTCATGCCAAGGAACTTGCGCATCTCATCGGAAACAGGTCCCTCCTTGGCAAACCCGCTCTTCGGAGCATTTGGGTCGCGTGGCTTGCGGGGGCGCTTACCAGATGCCCTCTTATTGAGAGCCTTGGTATCGCGATGAACCTGCTTCTCAAGCTTCTGGAGGCGAGAACGTAGACCGCGAATAGTGGTCATCGCTTCGTCGAGGGCGCTGACAACAGCACTAAACTCCTCAAGATATGGAGTGTCCGAAACAACGGGTGCTTCGGTGGTGACCGGGGCTACAGGTTCAGGGACCGGGGCTACAGGTTCAGGGACCGGTGCTGGTGCTGGAGTAGTCTTCTTAGACTTCGTGGCAGGAGTGCTCTTCTTTACGTTCTTCTTGTTGGCTGGAGGCATTATTATTTATATTCTTTATTTATATTTTATTCTTATCAATCAACCGCGCTTACTTGGTATACTATACTAAATGAATATTCTTTTAAGTAATTTTAATATTTAGAAGTATATAATGGGAAATCAAATTTTCGATCAATATACATATTTACATTTCGCTTCAGGTATCACATCATATTTTTGGAATATTAATTTACTAAATACAATTATATTACATACAATATTTGAGATACTAGAGAATACAAATATCGGAATAAAGATTATTAATAAATATATAAAATTATGGCCCGGAGGAAAAGAGTACAAGGATTCTTTTATAAACTCTGTTGGTGATACGATTGGAATTATTCTTGGATGGACTACCGCATACATGATAGATAAAAATGGAGAAAAATATGGATGGTACAAATCCCATATTTAATTTATCATATTTAATTCATCATGAATGATAACCAATCAACATGGGCATGATAACACTGGGGTGAAACCATTCCGAAAGCGATTAAAAAATACATGAAACCCAACTTCCTATCTGAATCTGTTTGGGCTTGAGTAAATTTAGTTACCTCAAGTAATATTAATTCTTGTAAATCTTCTTTACAAGAATAATTCATTACTTCAATCATTGGTGTTCTAAATATATCTGCATTTGGTGGACATATATTTCGTTTCATTTGATGACTTAACTGACTACGATAATTCCAAATATCTTCAATTTGACGATATAATTCCTTTAATCTCCTAACACTTAATGATGTAAACCATTCCACAAGACATGTATATCCAGATTGCTCAATAAAAGAAAATAAATCAACAATCTTTTGCTTAATCGTTTCTTTTCTATCCCTTACAATAGTATCTGTTAAATCTTCATAACCATTTTCATTTTTTAATGAATTCATTATACGTTTAATATCAAGGATTATATTTGATGGAATTTGTTCTGTAGTATAAGGATTTGGATAACCCATTTGTAATAATTTATCCAATGATCTAATATCAAATCCCCATCTTATGCCACCCTTGTCTTTATAAGAATAAAAATACTTCGGTTCTATATCTGTCAATTCATCGTATGTATAAAAATCTTCATCATTATTGCACTTGATATTTTCATTTTTTTGTCTTACGATTTTAGCACGAGCGAGTGATTGAACTAAAATTATATTCTTATAATTTTCTACAGAATCATAACTTTTTAATAAATTAATGTGATATTTAATTTTATCGAAGAGTTCATTTTTACTTTTTATGATAGATTTATCTCTCATTTTATTCTTCTGATAATATAATATATCACTTTTAAGATAATCTTTAGATAATCCAGTGAAATTATTAATATCTATCATGTTTTCTTTTATCAGATGATTTCTACGATGTTTATAGCAATATTCTCCATAACGACATTTTAACAGACATGTATTTTCGGATTCATCCTTTTTAGGATCAATGAATTTACAATTTTCCATCTATATTAATATCTTATTGGAAAATATTTAAATATTGTTCATATTTTGAGCAAAACTACTTAAAAATTTGATTTGATAGATTAAGTGTAATAAATTATAAACACAAAGAGAAACAGCAAAGAAAACAAATAATAAAAAAAGAACAACAGAACAAAAGCAACAAAGCAACTAAGAGTAACTAAGAGTAACTAAGAGTAACTAAGAGTAACTAAGAAACAAGTCAAGTATGGCCGATTTCAAGCCTGTTCTCCCGAAGGAATTCGATGCCTCCAAGGTATCTTTCGCCTACGCTAAGGCTATGTCTAGTGGTGCGAAGCTATTCTTCCTGGAATACGATGGTGCTCCACTATACATTCAATCCCCAGAGATGGGTGTAACATTCGACCCGCAAGTCTTTGAGGATGGTCCAGACGCGAAGTACAATATCAAGACAAATCTCAATCTGTCAAATGAACATTGCAAGGTATTTCATGACAAGATGGTAGAGTTTGATGAGAAGATCAAGAGTCTAGCAAAGAGTAATTCGGTAGAATGGTTCAAGAAGAAGAACATTTCAGATGATGTCATTGAATCTATGTTCACTCCTACGGTGAAGGTATATGTTGATCCTGAATCAGGTGAACCAACTGGTCGCTATCCACCTTCATTCGGATTCAAGGTAAAGAAGAAGGAAGGTAAGATTCAATGCCGATGCTTCACAGAAGATAAGCGCGAGATCAACTTCAATGACAAGGATGGAGAGAATTATATGGAATTTACAAAGTGTCTTAAGAAGAACGCACAAGTGAAGGGTCTATTCAAGTGTGACTTTGTATGGCATTCACCTGGTAAGTTTGGATGCACGTGGTCCGCCCAACAACTACGAGTTAAGATTCCAAAGGGATTTGATGAATATGCTTTCATGGATGACTCCGATGAAGAAGATGTAACTGAAAAGCTTCAACAGGGGAACTATGTAGAGAGTGATTCTGATGAAGAAGAAACAGTAGAATCAGCTTAGATTAGATTAGATTAGATTAGATTAAATTAGATTAGATTAGATTCGATTAAATTAACTTTATAATTATTTTTTATTTTGTTTTTGTTTTTATTTCAATAATATATATATATAAATGAATTTAGGCGTTGAACAATTTGTTTTAATTATTTTAATGGTTTTATTACTGTATTTTGTGATGAATAATCGCAGTTGTAATATTGAAGGAATCGATGACTGTCCTAAAGGCCAACCAGTAGATGCTTGTGCATTACATTATACTAATTGTGAAAATAGATATACTCGGGGCGCAGATGGGGTAGGATATCATACTTGCAAGACTAGGCAAAGCACCCCGCCACTCGCGGGTCTAGATTGGGTGGGGCGCAAAATCGGTGGGAAAATCGGAAGCGGTATTAGTGACGCCACACATGCTGTTGGTGCTAGATGTGAATCTTCTGGTGTAAAATGTAAATTAAATAATCCGTGTAATATCGACGGTAAAGGTAATTTTATAGAAGGCATTACGAAATGTTATGATGTTCAAGTTTTAGTTCTAACTACGAGTCTGTCCTATCACCCCCCGAATATTCAATACACAAAAGTGTATCATTTATATTTTGTTGAAGACAAAATGAAAAGACAAATACCAATTGTCACTATGTGGGAAACAACAACTGGTCCCGGCGCATCGGCTGATTCACCTCCCGTCGATATGGATGGGAACAGTAATAGCCTTGATAAAGATTTAAACGATTTATACAATCGAAAATTTAATATCATGAAAAAATTATATGATGAATTGGGAATTAGACGTATTTCGATAGAAAATAATGTTAATAATATAGTCTATAACACAACGTTAAGGTTTGAGACCAACAAAGCCCAAACTTTGCGCTTCTCGGACAAAAGTGGAGATAATTATACCATCGGGACAAAAATGGCCAAAGTTTTAGCATCTTCAGGATTCCATGCAAGGGGAGAGAGACTGGATGATAACTGGGTAAGGTCATCTATTGAATATGATAGCGAACAGAATATGATTGAATATATAGCAAAATTAGCATAATGTAATGCAAAAGCATCTACTGGTTGGCCTTTAGGACACTCATCACCAATTAATTTTATCTTATCTTAAACGCAATACAAGATGTAATGTAGCCTCTTTCTGAACATTATAATCGGAGAGAGTTCTACCATCTTCTAATTGCTTTCCGGCAAAAATCAATCTTTGCTGATCAGGTGGTATCCCCTCCTTGTCTTGAACCTTCGCCTTAACATTCTCAATTGTATCACTGCTCTCAACTTCAAGCGTAATTGTTTTTCCGGTTAAAGTCTTCACAAAAATCTGCATATTTATATTAAAAATATATAAATTAAATTTTAAATAGATTTTTTATAATTTAGAAATCGTATTAAATGGAAATGGTCCAAATACGCGACTATTATTCTTCTTCTTTTCTCTTAACATCTTCTTGTAACTGATAAATTTAAAAGTATCTTTTTTTTCTTTATTTCGTTGCCTACAACGAAATGAATCCCTAATACCATTCAATATAACAATGTTATTATTCGAAGTTGTAACATACATCTGAATCATTTTTATATTGATAATTATTAATTAATTTTTAAATATTAAATGAAATAATTAATCGAACGTAATCTCGATTGGTATATGATTCATCTTTAACCCTCTTGTTGCTGATAGTGATAATTCTTGCCTTTTCTTTCGAGAACCATCTTTTTTATCTGAATTTTCTTTCATTAACTTCAACGAAGTATTCATATCATGTTCAATTTCATCTTTATACAATTCAATATAATCAACAACTAGATTTGATATTGCCCACTTGAAAAAATTTAATTGACCTATTGTAGTTTCCACTGAATTGTCATCATCTATTTTAAAAAGCAAGCGGTCCCTCCTGCAAAATGGATCAAATCTCTTTTTAGAATATGCTTTTAATTGTGATTTATAGGAATGAAACACATTCATGTTATTTCTATACTCGTTATTTTCATCATCAAATGAGGGATTATTATTTTTATCCGTATAAATTAAATAGTAAATATTATTTTTCTTTGAATAATTAGTAATAAACCAATCAATTGAACGAAGTGAAATACATTTATCATCTGATAGTATTGATAATAATTTATCCCCATTATATGGTATTTTAAAGAAAGAGTGAAGAGATTCTAGTAGTAATGCGTCATTTATCATACTTAAAGATAATTAGTTAAAGTATTAAATTCTTTAAATGATTTAAACGCACCTCTCAATTTAATATAAATTTGATTAAATAATCTCTCTTAATAATAAAACAAACATGAAGAATCCAGTATTCTTCGCAAATAAAACCAAACCACAAATCATCCATATTTACCAGTATCAGGGGGATACTTTCTTACAATTAGCCACACTTCATGAAAATGAAACAACAATTCTTAATATACCTAAGAATTCTTACATTATAGTGACTGCGATTCAGTCAAATGACATCAAAAAGTATGAACATACTCTATTTGAATCAAATCTAGAAAGATATCACAATCACTTCAGATTTTAAACCTAACATTTCTTGAAACCGGATTTTACACATGATTTAATTTTTTTATTTAATTTTTTCGTGGCTGCTTTTACTGAATTTGATCTTGGTAAAATTTCTTTCTTGTTTACATATATCTTATTATTCTTTTGTGAAAATACTTTTTTAATTTTTTTATCATTTTTCTTTAGTGAATAAGATTCTTTTCGTTTATAATCTGTTTTTTCATTAACAGATTCTTTGCTTTTACGAGTAACCATGTAACCAGCTGTTCCTAGACCAGCTACTCCTAATGCGGGTCCAGCTAAGCATGGCGTACACCCCCCTAAAGCAGCGACAGCAATCGGTAAAAATCCACCCTTTTGTGAAACGCGTTTATTCTTACCTTTTGATTTTTTACGTGTATTTTTTCTTTTCATTGTTCTAGTCGGTCTAATTTGGTAACAATGAATTTCTTCTTTACATTTACACGGTTTACACCGACATATTTTACATCTTACACTTCTGTTTTGATATCTTCTTTCTCTGCGACTAGTTCTTGGCATATTTATATTTATATTATTATTTTATATTATAATTTATATATTTGATAGATTTTTTATATATTTGAATAAATATCTTTTTATTATAGTAAATTATTATCAATAAAATAATTATATAAATAATAATAAACATATATGAAAAATAATTATTTTTCACATTTAATTCACCGAGTAAAGAATTATTATTAATATACCCAATTTTTTTATAATAGTTATCAAATATCTGTCTCTCTGGTCCCCTGAATTTAAATAATGGATCATCTAATAAATTATCTTTTAAGCATATATTCTTTATTGTATTAAAATCTCCATCAAATGGTTTATAATTAAATCCATAATTTTCACGAATAATATTATAATTATTATTAAATATTACAACCATTAATGCTAATTGATGGAATAAATAATCACCACCACAATAATCTATATTTTCTTTTAAATTATATTTATCAAGGTTTTGTTTAACATAATTAGCAGGTTTTAACTGTAAAGCTTTTTCATATTCAACAAGCCATTTATCAACGATAGTAGATTTTTTAGGCGAATAAAAAAACCAATTTTCAACTTGATTTTCACAATCAGGTTGTCTCATACAGTATAAATCGCAATTAGGATTTATCCATGTATGTAATGGTTTTTTAATATATATACTGGCATCTATCCAAAATCCGCCATATTTGGAAACAACTTTACATCTAATCCAATCAGCTTTGTGGGCAATACCATAATCATTTAAATATCCTGGAAAATAACCTGTATATTCATGATAATTATTTAAATTCATTACTGTAATATTATATTCTGGGTGTAAATCATATATTTTTTGAATACATTTATCAACTAAATAAGGAAGTGATTGATTATCCCAGAACATCCATATATTTTTATCCATATTATATAATATTATTATAATATATAATATGCAAATTATTCCAATAAATATCTCAAAAAAGTTATCAAAAAATATAAATAAAATAATACTAATAGTGGGTATAATAGTATGTCTTATTGTATTATATTTTATTTATATGAATCATATAAATTCAAATAAAAAAATAGCTTTATGCTTTTTAATCTATGATGAAATTAATCATGAACAAATATGGTATGATTATCTTAAGAATATAGATCCTAATAAGTATAATATTTATATTCATTATAAAGAAAATAAACCACTAAAATATTTTAACGATTATAAATTACAAAATTGTATAGAAACGCGATGGGGTGGATTATCAATAGTATTAGCACAAAATTTATTATTAAAAGAAGCATTAAAAGATCCATTAAATCAACATTTTATATTTTTATCACAATCTTGTATTCCAGTTAAATCATTTAATTATGTGTATAATTATTTAGATGTAAACAAATCATATTTTAACTTGATGGTAGTAAGAGAAATACCATATGATTCTATTAATTTTACAAATGAAAATAATATTACTAAAGCCGCCATGCCTTGTATTTTAAATCGCAAACATTCTGAAATTATTGTGAATAATAATGATAATATTAAAATATGGTTTAATGAAATAGATGGATTACATAAAAATTGGACGAAAACAAATGATGTAATTTTTGGTGTTGATGAAATTGTTTATCTAACTTTAATATATCATTACAATTTACAAAATGAAGTTAAAACAACATACAATTTGGGTATTAACTCTGTAATAATAAATCAATGGAGTGCAAATAGTAATTCAAAAAAATACAATAAATCAGAATATCGCGAAACTGAACCATTCGAATATTTATATATATGCCCTGAAGAATTAGAATCATTTATTCAGTCCGATAGCTTATTCGCTAGAAAATTTACACCAGAATGTAGGGGGCTTGAGAATTTAAATGAATTATTGAATTATTAATTAATCTAACTTACTTCAAATCTAACGTATTTACAATCATTTAATTCGGGATTAATAGATTTTAAAAATTTTCTTAGATCCCTCCCTGAAGTTTTTAACCCATGATTATTCAAATAATATTCTCTAGGCGAATATACATTGTTTTTAATATTATTCATAAGAGTAGTAGCCGATTCTTTTATAGTTGATTCAGTAAAAAATACACCAGTTTTATCATTTACATATTTCCATCCACCTAAAATATCCTTATTTACAAATACAGGTGTGTTCATTGCTAATGATTCAGTTAAAACTCGAGGAGATGCCTCCTCTGTATTTGGTATAAGAATAAAGCGACTTTGAGTCATTAGTTTTAATAACTCAGGATGTTGAACAAACCCTGTCGTTTCAATTAAATCTTTATTTTTGATATTAACAGGGCATCCATCTCTGCCAACTATGATACCCTTTAATCCTAGTTCATCACTTAAAATCTTGATACATTTTTCGGCTAAGGGCCAGTTTTTGTAATAACCTGTCCATTTTACTTCGCATTCATCATTGTCTTTTGGTTGAACCGCAATATAATCATATACTTTTGGTAAATTTGGATTATAATGTAAATTTTCTGAGTTAAAATCTGATTCAGACATTAATAATTTGGGAATACCTGGTTTAATATATTTTTCGGGTTCTCTGAAACAATGACACCATCCTAATACATAATCTTCGACATCTTTTCCGAATACTTTAATATTTTGTTCTTTATTACACTCTCCATGTGGATTATCACATATTCTCGGGAAAGATTGATTACTGCTACAACCCACAAATTTTATACCTTGATTAATATACTCTATAAACTTTTTTGAATCTTCTCCATCTTTTTGTAAATAGGCGCGAATTACAAGCATGTTGACCTTTTTATTGTTTTCATCTCTTAAATTTAAAAAAGGCCATTTTACATCAGGTACATCTACTACTTTTTTATTTATTTCTTTTCTATCATTACCTCTGAAATATAGATACAATAGTAAGCTAATTATAAATAATGCTCCTACTAAAACATACATGGTGTTTTTATCTATTTTAAAATCTAAATAGGATTTTAAATCTTTCATCTTTGGGAGTTTCATATATAATTTTGAAATAAAATAAAATTAAATATATACTGAATGGAAAGTTGGATCTTTTATGCTGGAGTAGCCGCATTCTTAATAGCAATGAGAGATATATTCACAAAGAAATTTACATCTAAATACTCTGCTATAGAACATTTACTATATTATTATATCTTATGTGGATTTTTCATCATCTTACTTGCTCTTTATAAATCAAAAGTTCAAGGTGAAACGATAAGATTCATTGAATTACAAGATATTTTACCGTATTTAGTTATTGCTTTTGCGAGTGCGGTTATTATTTCACCGTGTCAATTCTTATCATTAAAAACATGCGATAATCCAGGTAAAAGTAAAGCGGTTGTAAACATGAATAGTATAATCGCATTTATGCTAGCATTATACTTTATAAAAGGAACTAAAATAACTGCTAAATCCGTATTTGGTATTATTCTAGCATCGGTCGGCGTATACTTAGTTGTTTAACTGACCTATAAAATAAATACCTTGTAAATAACTGTCTGATAAATCGTCTTTTTTCTTAGAACTATCGAATAACTCGTGATATTTCTTTTCAATCATAAGATTTTCTCTTATCATAACGTCTGTATACTTAATTGCTAAGTATTTGTTCTTTTTATAGGTTTCTTTTATATCACACGGTATCTTTGGACCATTGTAAGCTTTTAATTTATTGCGGGCGTTAATCATTTGAATTTCTTTTATGTTTTCATTCATTAAAAAATAACTGTAAACTATCATTTGAACACTTTTCATTGTTGGATTCTTTAAAGCAGGTTGATTTTCAATAATTACAATATCGGATTCTAGGAAATTATTTTTACTATCCAATGTTTTTATGATAGATTTTCCTAATTTAAACATCGGATTATCTATTTTCGGAATATTTTTCATTTTAAGATCTTTATAACATTTGAGTTTACAGTGACTAGTACATAATCGGAGCCCGGTATCCTTTATCATTTTTTTGGCACTGTTTTCACAACACTTACCTTTGATAACATGTTCACAGGTTGGATCAACTGAAATATTTAAAATTCCCCAATCAAGAATATTACTATCTACTGTATCTAATTGACAATAAGCCAGATTCTTAATTCCAACATCAAATGATAAGATCTTCATGTTAGAATATAATGATAATAACTTTAAATGAAGTATTAATTATTGAATTTACAGCAGAGGTCTCTCACCTTCTCCTTTCAAAAGAAGAATCGTATTATAAATCTGGTTGGCAAGCGATCTCATATTTTTTTCGTCATAATAATTCACGGCAGCATCGGGGTTATGTGGATCATATAATTCAATCAATGTTGCTATATACGTTTGTTGAAGTTTAAGAAGGTCAAGCATCCAGTCTTCCGGACGATTATCAATCTTACCCATACCTTCTTTACACCCGCATCTATTCATCATATAATAAAATGCGCAAAAGACCAAAACAAACATTAAAACATGCTCAACACTTAAATTCATTTATATTAACTAAATATATAAAAAAATATTTTCATTTAAAATATTTAAAATACTATCATTAAATATCATCAAATAATGATACCCTTTTCACCATTGATGATAGATTGTGATTACCCATTGTTGTATAAATTGATTTTTAATACATATAAACCATCAGATAATCAAGTGATTACTTATTCGATAAGAACAAGTATTTATACTTATTTAAAAATGAAAAACTATCCAAGTGGATCAAAGGTATTAATCACATCAATCAATATACCCACAATACTTGATATTATTCGACACCTAAATCTAGAATATATAGCAATTGATTTGGATCTAAACACACTTGATATGAATTCAAAAGATTTAAGTGATAAACTAAAACATGAAGATATTAAATGTATTATTTATTCTCATTTGTTTGGAAAGATTAATGATATAGATTCTATTATTGATATTTGTGATGAAAAATCTATAGATTTCATTGAAGATTGTGCTGAGTGTTTTACAGAGTCTTATAGAGGGAATCCTAGATCAGATATGATATGTTTCAGTTTTGGTTCAATCAAAAAATGTGCTTGTTTTGGTGGTTCATCCACATTCTTAAAAAACAAAGAGGAATTAGAAAAATTTAAAAGCGAGTTAAAAAGATATAAATATCAATCCACATTTTCATATATAGTGAAATTAATTAAGTATTTTTTCATTTCTTTCTTAACAAATAATCGGTATATTAATCTATTTTTCCGTCGTTTTTGTCGGATATGTAAAATAAACACAACTGATTTATTTGTCAGTTTAATTAGAAATATTCCAGCAAAAGATTTAATCAATAACATTTCATATCAACCGTGTAGATTATTAACTCAATATTTATTATGCCGAATACAACATTATAAAGATCATAGTATTAAAAATGAAACATATATTTCAGAGAATTTGTTATCACCATATGTTATACCAGGATATCAGGGGAGTGACCCAAATAGCTATTGGTTATTTCCAATATACTATCATGATATAAGGAAAATCATGAATAAACTCGATTCGAATGATATAAACTATGTAAAAAAGATTTCACAATTAATTTGTATTGATCCAAAATGTATAAATTCTAAAAATATAATTGATAATATCATATTCTTACCTATTCATAGCAAAACAAATATAAGATGTACAAAATATATTACCGATAAATTAAATAATATTATACGAGAAGATAAAATTCATTAGTTCAAAGAAAATCCTACTGGTTCATTCATACCGACTGGACCGTAATTGCTTCCACCACCACCACCACCACCCATAGAAGTAGATTGAGTGGTTATCTTAGGTAAAGTAAATTCGGCGGTTGGTGTAGGAGGAATATCTACAGGCCTCTCTTGAGTGGAAATCTTAGGGAGAGAAGGACCTTGACCCTGGAGTAGAGGAGGAGCCACCCCCATACCTAGTCCATAGTGCTGGGACTGCATCGGTGTGGGCATAGATGGATCTTCCATCGGAACATTTTGTAGAGCAGAGGATACATGAATATATAATAGTAAGTTCTGAATTACAACATAGATAACAGGGAAGATCAAGAATATCCATGCTAATTCTGTCTTATTATACTGACATAAACCATACATAATGACACCAAGAGTTAGTAAGAATTTTAATTCCTGTGCCGAATATAAATTATATAAATTCTCCATCTTAAGTGTATTGTATCTACCAAGTCTTTGACGGACCAAATAAATACAAACAAGAGACATGACAAGAATGACTCCATATATGATTACTGGCGAACACATCTTTGTCGTAAGTAACTCATTAACTTCATTTAAAGTTTCCATTATATAATACTTAAAATAAAAAAAATATAAGAATAAAAGATAAAGGAAAAATTTGATTCATACTAATATTTTTAAATTAGTATTAAACAAAGATGTGCTTCACACATAAGGTTCATAAAGAAAGAAGGAAGAGAAATAGAATGAAAAAAAATAAGGATAGATATAAGATTCATCCTGAACTCGTTTCACCCCCTACTATTCCTAGACCAACATTTACTATGGAAGAGGAAATCAGATGCCAAGGATGTTTTCTAAAATTTAATCTAGATGAGATAAAAATAAATTGTGCTGGTTGTGATAAATTCTTCCATTGTAAAATAGCAGGCACTTGCTATGGTGAAAACTGTAAAGAAGAAACTCGTGCCGGGAGACTTCATCATTTATCATGGTGTACTAATTGTGTTTCTAAAATACCTGAAAATAAGGAAAAGATTAATCGCGAAGACTCTTGTATATGTAATAAATGTCATTCATAATTATTCAAACCCCCTATACTTATAAATTAAATTTCTTAAATTCATAAATATTTTTTCTCCATATCTTTTTGTTATCATGAATGTATTATCTAATGAATTTACAATGCTTCTATGAATATTAGCTATCTTTATTAATTCATTGACTGTATTTGTAATATCTTCTTCTATCTTATTCTTTTTATAAATTTCAATATATCTTTCCGGGTCTAAACCGAACAGACTATTCATGATATACCGATAAAACCATATCTCTCTACTATCTTCATCTATCCGAAATATCTTTTTTTCGATATTAATCATTTCATTTAAGAAAGAATCTATGTCTATATGATATCTTAAATTCCAAGCAAGTTTATGAATCTTAAGTGGTAAATCAATTATTTGTTCGGTTTGTATATCAAAAGTATTCACTAAATGATTAATCCTCCAAGAAAGACTTCTTGTTTTAATATTTCGATTTAATGAGTTCAGGGCAGAATAACTATTACCAATAGATTCGGTAGAACCGATAATTTTTGGCAATTCACCTTTCATTAATTTTAAATAATCGGGAATACCATGAAAGATGATATTACCTCTTGTATCATGACCCCTCCTCCCTGCTCTACCACTCATTTGCAAATAATCTGATGTTGTATATTTGGGATCTCCATAACCAGATAATGTTACACTACGAATCGGTAAATCAATACCTAAACATAGTGTCTTATCGGTAATGACTATACCTAATTTCTTTTCACTCATTAACCTCTGTAAAATCCAATTATATACATCCGGCATTGATGAAATATATAAACCAACTCCTCTCTTTAATAACTGAAAGTATGGATTTTCATATTCAATCGTTAAACCAATAGATTTCTTAATTTCCCTACGGATATTCCGAATTTCATCGCCACTCATTGGGTCCCCTCTTGTAAATACAAAATCGGAATGCTTCTTAAATATATCTACATCTCTGAAATCTGGATTTTCAATAAATGCATCTCTTTCCTTAATTAGATTCTTTAATGCGATACCTTCACATTTTCCACTACATTTTGTGTAATAATCAGTCACATCTGAAATATATTTGTATTTCTGTTCCTTATCATATCGATTCATCTTCTCACTCTTTTCGGTTCGAGCATCTTTTGTCTTTATTTTAATGCTTTCTGAATAGGTTTCTCTGCGTTCTAGATATTTCTTATATAACTCACTCTTCTTCTCAAGGATATCATAATGAAAAGGATACTCTTTATTTTCACACTCGTGTAGATTCTTATATAAATCTAAGAAGATATTCTTCGCAACTTCTTCATCTGTGTGAAAATATAACATAGGTAACATGTCATTATTTTTTGATGCCTTAAAGAATTTTATCATTGAACTTGTATCATTTAATTTTTCACACGATACTGATTTGAATTTATGCTGAACTCGAATCATCTTATCATTGTATTTTTCGTATAGCTTTGGTAACTCAGTTTTGATGAATAATTCATATTCTTTAGTATCATCTAGAGATATTAATCGGTTGCTACCAAAGAAGCTATCAGGAGAAAGATATTCAATCTCTTCCTCATCGTCTGAATCTTCAAATACATCGTAAATTGTATCATATAATGTCGTTAAATCATTGGGTGTAAAGGGAAGATATTCTATTTCTGAAATATTATTTTCTAAGCATGCTAGTGGATGTAAAACGGATAGTTTATCATCATAAACCCATCTTTGAATATTAATAAATCTTTTATTGTATTCAACATAATTAATCTGTTTATTGGGATGAATCTTCATAAAGATGTCTCTAAGGAATGTAATATTTTCAATTGTAGCGGATAGTGCTAAGAAAGGACAACGAATAAGTTTAATAATGTTTTCGTATTGTATCATAGTATCAACATTGTGAATTTCATCAAAGACCGCATAATCAAACTCAGTATAAATTCTTGGTAAGTATTGTTCAATAATATCGGGTGTACCGATGAAGATATTTGTAGATTTATCATAGTGTAAGTGTCCCATATTTTCTGCTAACATGTGGACACGATATCCCATTTTTATAAAATTTGCTCCAACTTGAAATGCTACTGGCTTCGCTGGACAAACATATAATATCTTTTTATGGAGGATGCCTGTTGACATTGCGACAAATGTTTTACCAGAAGATGTTGGAGCCCTCACTAAAACAGATTGTTTTTCTTTAATATATCCTATAACTTTCTTTTGCCAATCATCTAATTCATAATTACCTCTGTCCCAGAAATTTAATGGTGGTAATAGATCACTACATTCCTTCATTAGAAATGCGGAAGTATCGCAACTTTTAAATTTCTTATCTAATTTCTTAGTGAGTTTGATATACTTTTCATCTTCTTTTATTAAATCATCTTTGTTTTTTAGACTGTAAAAGAGTATTAATATTTGAGACATGTAATCTACTTTTTCTTTCTTTTGTAGGTCAATGAAGTGAGATAATAGTCTTAATTTAAAAATTTGTTTCCCCTTCTCAGTTTTTAGATTGTTAAATTTATCATAAAAGTTATGAGGAGTAATATTTTTAAAAGCGTAATCTATTTTCATAATGTCATCTTGTATCAGTTTCTCACCTCTTTTCTTGTTTTGTTCTTGAATAATTAAATCTTTCTTTTTTGGCTTTGATGCTTTTTGCTTTTTCGGTTTAACAGATTCTGAATTATCATCTAATATCATATGTTTTAAATTTATGCTTTGATTTTGAGTCAGATCACGCATAAATACATTAAAGAGAGCATTGTTGTGTGTTTCCCAAAAGAGTGTTTCCATATCAAATAATATTTCAATTGATATGTTTAAATAAAAATAATTATCAAATTTATAAAAAATGTAAATGTCATCTAACCATCATTAATTTGTGTAACAACTTGAGTGCGACTTAAGAATACCATTAAGAAATTTGCCCCCATGAATAATAAAACTGACATAACAATTAATACAGTTATCTTTTGAATAAAAAACCAAAAGTTCGATGTATTTGCTAATTCATTAAAATTCAAATCAAAATTAGGAGTTAAATCTATTGTAACATTAGTTTCTTTATCATATAAATCCATGTATAATCTTTCTAACAGAAGTGTTGTATTAGTTGGGACATTACAAACTCTTGCTTCATATTCTTTTGATATTTCAATAATATTTTTAACTGCTCTTGGAATTAAAGGCCCCAATTCATCAATTAATTTATTTAATTTATATCTTTCATCATTATCGGCATGCATAACATCTATTTTATCATTCCCTATAACCTGAAATATTAAAGATCCAATCATAAGAGTTTTATCTGCGATGCCAGTGGAACAGACAGATTTACCCAAATTTAAAAGATTTAAACATCCAGTTACTTCACTTCCTTTCAGATTAATAATATTTCGAAGCTTGCGTTTCAAATAGGAAATATCTTCTTTTCTAAATTCTTTAATACTTTCATATGTTGATATTCTTTCTTGAATCGATTCATCATCATCACCTGTATTTAATACACCATTAACGCATTCTTCAAATGCTGAATCATATTGTAAATTAGATAAAAGACTACTAAAACTCTGAACAGCAGCAACTCCTCCACCATCTGTATTTGGATCTCTTGTTAATCCTTTAAGATTGGCTTCTTGTTGTCTTATATACCATGTAGGGATGTTATTAGCATTTTTAAACCCCCCCGCACCCTCATCTTGAGAATTACACATTTCGTATCTTCCAGCATTTTTTAAATAATTTATTGTTCCT
>Ga0206682_10000372_pt1 | contig 48792 bp, 35 predicted proteins | sample M240m12015metaG_FD_155444 | JGI IMG/M metagenome (GOLD analysis project Ga0206682, IMG submission 155444) | Ammonia-oxidizing marine archaeal communities from Monterey Bay, California, United States - M2 40m 12015 | ecosystem: Environmental > Aquatic > Marine > Intertidal zone | place: USA... | reverse complement strand
TCGAAGGCTCGCCGACGGATCGATTGAATTCTTCGACTCGGCGAATGAAGACATATTCGTCGTACTCGAAGTTTACAGAAACAGAGAAGCAGAGCACACGTTGAAACGGTTATTCAGCGAAGCTTCCGATCCTTCGCGCGTCTACGTCGGCGTTACATGGCAATACAAGTCCACGACGCCGCCGCCCGACGCGCTCGGCGCGCGCATCGACCGCTTGCACACGAACGTCTACGTACTGACAGAGGAAATCCAAAAGCGCGCGGCGGACGTGAAAGATCCGGTAGAGCAGGAGAAATATTTGACTAAAATGCGACGCTTGCAACTCAAAGCTCAGCGAACGGAAGACGCGGAGGAAAAGAGGTGTCACTCAGCAAGGGTGCTCGAAGCTCGTTTCCGAGATCACGTGCGAGAGACTCACATGCCGTGGGACGCTTCGGAAGGTCCATCGTACGCGCGACATTTAGCGATGCGCAAATGGGGTGGGGAAAAGTATGTTTTGCACATTGACGCCATGACGGTCGTCGACAAGGGATGGGATGAAATCTTGGTGTCTGAACTCGAACGCTGCGGCGACGACAAACGCGTACTCACGGCTGCGCCGTTAGGATACGAGCTTAAAACTCAACCGGTCGTCGAAGAAGAGACGTTCAGACAAATGTATCAGACCGACGTGTACGGCACGATCAAAGATCGGCTGCCAGCCGTGAGTGCTCTCGGTGAAATCGATCCCGCGCGCGCGCCCGCGATTACGTGCGCGCGCGAATTCGGCGAGTCGTTGTTCCGCACGCACGCCAGGCAACTCGCGGAGGTTCCGAGCGAGCCGACGCCGGCGCTCTTCTTCAACAGTAGTTTTGCGTTCGCGCGCGCCGAGGCTTTCGTCAGAGACGCCCCGCCCGACGCCCACGCGCCGTTCTTACATCTAGGGGAAGACTTGAGCGCGAGCGCGAGGCTGTACACGCGCGGCTGGAACTTGTGCACGCCCGCGCGCGTTCCCGTGTTACGCTGCTACTCGAACGCGCCGCGCGCGATGTGGATGGAAGATCACCGTTCGGGTAAAATGCTGTACGCCGACGCGCGTTTCGGCGTCGGTAACGAATCCGACGCGGCGCGGCGAGAATTTCTCAATTTACTCTCGCGCCGGCGCGTCCTGCAGTTGGTCGCCGCCGCGGACGACAGCTCGCAGACCTCCAGGGACGATCCCGTGCGTTTCACGCGCGCCTACGGCGCCGGGCGCGACAGATCCATCGAATCATTCATCGAGCACATCGGCGTCGACTTCACCGCGAAACGAATCTCGACGCGCGCCGCGAACGGCGGACACGACGGCGCGTTCGTCGCGTCTTCGAAATCGCTTCCCGCGCCGTTCGCGAGCGCTCGGACGGGCCCGAGCGAGCGCGCCGCGCGTCGGTATGTGTAAAGCGCGCATCTCCGGTCGCCAATCCATCACTTCACCGCGCGCCGATCGATTCGCGCGCGCGCGGTCGTCGCGATGCGATCGTCGGCGTCGGCGTCGCGCGCGCCGCCGCGCGCGCGACGGCGCGCGAGCGCGCGGCGCGCGGCGCGCGATGGACGCGCCGCGACGCGTCGCGACGCCGGCGCGCGCGCGCTCGCGGACGTCGCGCGCGTCGTCGCGCTCGTCGGGACGCTCGGCGCGAGCGCGGCGGAACGGTTCGAGGCGCGCGCGCCGGACGACGGCGTCGCGAGCGCGGTGGCGAGCGCGGTGGCGCTCGTCGCGGGCGCGGCGGGGATGGCGATGAGCCTGGAGCGCGAGACGGACGCGCGCGAGGCGGCGCTCGCGGATAAAGTGCGCGCGCAGGCGGACGCGATGGCGGACGCGGCGTGGGAGAAGATCGAGGCGAGCGAGGCGAGCGCGGAGGCGGTGAGGCGCGACGTCGCCGCGCGAGGGGTGGCGCGAGTGAACGGAGTGATGCGGGAGGACACGGCGAGGGCGACGGAGGCGTACGTGCGCGAGACGCTGCGGACGAACGACGCGGGAGGGGATGGGAGGAATTTATCCGTGGAGTCGTTCGGGAACGTGTATTGCAAGAAGAATAGGTGGGATTTGAAACTCGCGTACGACGCGCCCGTGCGCGCGGCGCTGCGGGAGTGCGTGGCGTCGATGGGGGAAGCGCTGACGGCGGTGTGCGGCGCGGATGCGAAACTCGTCGAGCTCGCGGCGTTGGTGAGCGACCCGGGGTCGACGCGACAGCCGGTGCACCCGGACACGGCGTACAGGAGAGATCCCTCCGTGTTCACGTGCTTCGTGGCGCTGCAGGACGTCGAGCGAGACATGGGTCCGACGCTGTTCATCCCAGGAACGAACAACGCGCAGGCGCACGTCGAATTTAGGGAGGGTAACGAACGCGAAGGGCCAGTGTTTCGTCGACCGTACGAGCTCGGCGTCATCTCTCGCGGCGATGCGACTTTGTTTGATAGCAGAACGTTGCACTGCGGAACGGAAAACGACAGCTCGCGACGACGAGTGTTGTTTTACTTTTCGTTTCAACGAGCGGACGGCGACAATCCAAACGCCGCGATTAGCACGATTAGAACCGAGTTGCGTGACAAGTACACGCTCGCAGATTTATTGGCTTAAGATGTTTAATGATTATACGACGACGAATCCATGGACGCCATGCGTCCCGCCGTGAGGCGCATGTCGAAGACGTCGCTTCGTATGCTCCACTCCGCGCCCGCATTTCTACGCGTCGGGGCGTCAGGAATGGGAGGTTTCAAAAACGTCAGCGTCATCAACGCGCGACGCCCGTATTCGTTCGCACCGCCTTGGTGAAATGTGCGCGCGTCGTACAACACGGCATCGCCTTTACGCAACTCGGCGTCGCAACACCTCGATTTGGCGAGTCGCGCAAACTGTTCTTCGTTCCACTTCGTCACCGGAAACGCGTCGTGTGACGCCTTGTCTTGCGTGCCGAGTACAAAACACGTCGGTCCCATCTCCGGGATGACGTCTTGTAGCGCTATGAACAAAGAATACAGCGGCGCGTGCGGCGCGTCGAACGCCACATCCGGATGCAAAACTTGTCTATCCGCCCCTCGTTCTGTCGCCAGCACGCTCATCTCCACCATCATCGCCTCCGCAGTTGCGTCTTCGACGTGCTCTAATATCGAATTCACCCCTCCTCGACCGCACGCTCGCAACAGCAAATCACGCGTGGCCCCGTCGAATCCGAGCTTGACGTCGGTGCGCCGCAACGCGTCCCCGTACGTCGCCTTGACGGAATCACAAATCACGTTCAACTCCCCGAGCACCGCATCACACGCATCGTGCGGGACGACATCTTTCAAAAATACCGCCCCATCGCGCTTCAACACCGCCGCGGCGTCGCGCGCGTCGTCATTCGTAATTATCCTTCGCGCCGCCGGCGCCGCCGCGAGCGCCCCGCCTCGCACCATCGCCTCGCGCTGCGCCGCGCTCTCCACTCTCAGGTACGTCGCGAGCGCGACTTCGGGCGATGAAGGTCCGAGTCCGTCGTCTTCACCGCCGTCCACGGCGTCGAGCGCCGGATCGACGACGGCGGTGACAAAGTCACTGATTCGTCTCCATACATTCGTCCGCGTCATCGTCCTATCGCGTCGCGACGTCGCGGCGCTCGTCGACGCGCGCCGCGACCGCGAGACGCGATCGCTCGACGCCGCGCGCGCGGCGACGGCTGGCGACGCGACGACGCGCGTCATGACGACCGCGAAGTGACGTCAAAAAGTGTCACTTTTTGCGCATAAAAACTCCGCGTCACACGCGCGCGCGAGCGACCGCGGCGACCGCCGAGACGACGCGGTGATGACGTCCAAACCCGCGTCTTCGAAGTCCGCGGGGAAGCGCGCGGCGGAAGCGCGCGGGCGCGACGCGGGCGGCGGCGGCGGCGGCGCCTTTGCGAAGTGGCTTCGGGACAACAAAGTTGAGCTCGACGGCGTGGAGGTGGCGCGATTCGCGCGCACGGGGCGCGGCGTGCGAGCGACGCGTGATTTGCGCGTCGGTGAAGTCGTCGTGAGCGTTCCGGACGATGCCGTGCTCACGGTGGATGCGTGCGCGGTGAAGAAGGAATTGGGGGAGTTCGTCGGCGACGGGGACGACGAGGCGCCGTCGCCGCGGCTGGATAAAGAGCTGTTGGTCATCGCGGTGATGTGCGAGATGTGCGCGGGTAAGTCGAGCGCGTGGTGTGAGTATTTGGAGACCGTGCACGAGGCCGTGCGCGTCGGACACTCCGTGTTGGCGTGGGACGACGAACAGGTGACGGCGCTCTTCGGCACGGACGCGTGGCGAGACGCGTACGAAAACGACGACGAGACGCTCGACCTTCCGATGATGACGGAGGAGCATTTTGAAAACGTTGTTACACTGTTTTTCAAGCTCTTTCCAAAACTGGCGAGCGGACTTTCTGTGGAAGCGCTGCGCGAACTTCATTTCGCGGCGACGGCGATGGTGGCGGGGTACTCGTTCACCCTTGGCGACGACGAGATTCAGGCCATGGTTCCGTTCTGGGACATGCTCAATCACGCGCCACCGTGCGAGGCTTCGGTGCGGCTGCATCACGATCAAAAGAATGGATGCTTGCAAATGATTACCGTGCGTGGAGTAAAGAAGGGCGAGGAAGTGTTCAACACGTACGGGCCGCTGCGAAACGCCGAGCTGTTGCGACGATACGGCTTCGTTTTGCCGCGGAACCCGCACGGTGGTACCACGGTAGGCTTGGCCGAGGTGATTCAGGCTGCCATGGGGGCAAATCCGCTCGTTGTGGACGAGCTGCCGCTTCGTTTAGCATGGCTCGAGTCTCGCGGTTTGGCGGACGAGGAGCTCAGCACGAGATTCTTCGTGCACCGGACTGGACGCCCGAGCGATAAACTTTTAATCGCGATGCGTTTGCTCACGCTTAAGCCGGAAGAGATGACGGCGCTCATAGAAGCCGACTTTGATGACGAAGAGCAGTTGATGCTTTTAGAAGGAAACGATGAAGAACGAACAGAGCAGTCATACATGGTCGGCGCGTCGTTGCAATTTTTGGGCATGTATGCCAAATCGCGTTACGCCGAGTCCATGAAGGCGTCTCGTTTGACGTATCAAATGTACACCAGTGTGTCGCCGCATGTGCAGAAGCATGAGAGTATCTATCGTGCGTGGGCCGCCGCTGTGGTGCGCATGGATGAGCAGCGTGCGTTGACGAAGCTTGGACGATGGACGTACCACCCCGGACGATCCGAAGACGCGCTTTTGCACGCGTGGCCGTTTCCCGTGGCAGACGAAGACGAGACCGCCCGATGATGTGCGAACCCGTAGAAGGGTAGAGAGAGGTAGTAGTCTATTGTTGTTTATCATCATCGATCGTCCAGTCGCATTCCTTGCGGAACGTTGTGTCCTCCGGGCGGAGTGCAATCGAGAAAGGCGCCGGCGTCGCCGAATTCGCCCGCGCGATCGGCGACCCAGATTCTATCGATTGCCTCGGCGTTTATCAGCCCGTGCACGCGCACGCGATCACCAGTATCCGACGTAGACCCCCATCGATCGTGCGCGAGCACCTTTTCGTCCGGCGCCGCGCTCGGTTCGTCTTCGTCCTCCACCACGGTGATGTCTGACACGTCGGTCAACTTGGCACCGTCAATCTGTATGACGTAATACATCCCTTTCTTCCGCCGCAGGCGCGCGTTCGCGTGCAGCTGCAAAGATCGCAGATTCGTAAACGCGTCGATGTGTCCTAACAAGTGAAACTCCTCGCTCGCAAACATCCGCGTCCTCGATTTCGATTGCCCAGCGGCGTCCTCGCCGCCTCCGTCGCTCGTCGCCGTCAGCGGCAGCTGCGCGTTGAACCTCTGCGCCTCGCACAAAACGTACAGATGACACTCCCCGTCCGTGACTTGAGACGGCGTCTTGTACACTCCTCGAAACTTGATGCGTTTCGCGCGACGAAACAACTCATCGTTCGGCAGCCCAACCTGCGCGGCGCGCGGCGAGTCGAAATCGAATCGCGTCAGTCGCACCGACGCCGCGCGCGCGTCGCGATCGAACGAACGCGCGCACGCATCGCACGCACCACGCTCGCATCCGTCAAGCTCTGCATCCCGGCCTCGCGCGAGCCCGCGTCGTCGCGCTTCACACTGACGTCGCGTCGTGCGTCGTGCGTTTTATCGAGCGTTTTTTCATCCTCTTTTCTTTCGGGTCGACGCAGCGTCGGTGCGTGGTGTTCGTAGTCGTGTTGAATCCACGCGTATCTGTCTATTACGTGCACATCGCTAGAGCTATCCCACCATTTTCAAGCACCGCGTCTCCGCGTGCACGGCGGAGCACTTTTTCGAGCAAAAGCGCATCCCGCAGCGAGCGCAGCCGTACGGCGCTTGAAACCCGCACACGCTACAAAACTTCCTCGGCGCGCTCGCCTTCGACGGTCCCGCCGCGGCGGTGAGATACGTCGGCGTACCCTCAGGCGCGCGATCGATGAAGCTCTGCTCGAGCAGGGCGTTGAAGGTGCGCGCCGCCACCGCCCGTCTGTTCTCCGCCACGCCTCGCGTCGTGCGTTTGCCCGCCTTCTTTTTTCCTTTCACGATCACCGCCTCCCCATCGCGTGCGTTTTCGTTGAACACGAATTCATCGTCGTCTCCGTCTTCCCCCTCGCCCTCGCCGGTGGTGCCGGGAACGATGGCGACGTCGGATTCGAACGAGTCCAAGCGCGCCGCCGCCACCTCGGCGCGCGTCGCCGCGTCCACCCTTCGCAGCGCCTTACTGATCTTCCGCGCCCGTCCGCTCTTTCGCACCCCGTCCGCGGACGCGCCACCGAGCGCGCCACCCGCGCTCGCGCCCGCGCTCGCGTTCGACGCGCTCGCGACGCCGAACCGCGACGACGCGAGTTCGGGGGTGACGTCTTGTACGAAATCCATGACGGCGGAAACGACGCTTTCACCGCGTCGCTCGGCGCGCGCGAGACGACGATCGACGTTTGACACGCCTGATGGCGTTTGAGACGCCCGACGCCGAGTCGCGACGACGCGCGCGCGCGAGATGCGGCGCGAACTGCGGCGCGTCTCGCGCGCGACTTAGACCAAACCTCGAGCGCGCGACGCCGACGGCGAGGATTCGATTCGAAACTTTACTGCGTACACATCGATTAAAACGAGGCCTAGGCGATCGTCACTAATTGTTCAAAATTTATTTCCCTCGTTCGCCGAACCCGCGCGGCGTCGACGTCGATCGTCGCGTCGCCGACGTCGCGCGTCGGCGCGAAGAATGCTTCAATTCGCTCACTTGTCCTTATTCTTCTTATCCTTTTTGTGCGACTTGTCCTTCTTGTGCTTGTCCTTCATCGCCGGGGGCGTGGACACCGGGTTCAGCGATCCACCGCCCTGCAGGCTTCCCTGCGTCCTCGACTTTTTCTCTCTCCAGCGTCGCGCGCACTCCGTGAACACCTCCTTCGGGCTCAGGTCTCCTCGCTCCACCCGCACGCGTTGCACCTCATCCTTCATGAACATGTTGAACGCCGTCGGCGCGCGCGGCGGTTTCAATTCGCGCTTCTGCGCCTTCGTCAGCCGCTTTCCCTCGCTGTCCATCCCGCGTCCGCGCTTCACGAGCGTCGATTCGTTCGGAATCTTTGCGAATTTCGACAGCATTCCCGACGCTTCGTGCGCCGCCTCCGCCATCTTCGCGAACGCCGGCGCCAATCGTTTCGCCAGCTCCATCGCCGTCATCTCCTCGTCCCGCTCGTCGTCCGACATCGCTCGCGCGCGCGGTCGTCCGCGTGTGTCGTCGTCGCGCGATTCGAATTCGAATTCAAACGGGCGCGCGCGGGCGGTCGACGAGTGAGACTGAATCTCACACACGGAGTCGTATTTATTTTAAGACTGAATCTCACACACGGATATCGGACGCGATCGCTCGATCGACGGCGCGCCGCGCGACGCGCGCGCACACGGCGACGCTCGGCGACGCCGCGCGACGGACGACGCGACGCGAAGCGACGTCGCCCGCGACGACGGACTCGAGCGACGCGACGCGCGCGGTTTTCGACGCGAGCGTTCGGTGAATTAAAGCGACGTAAAAAGTAACGCAATCGACGCGCGTCGCGATCGAAGGATGACGACGACGCGCGGGATGACGATGCGAGCGCATCACGCGCGCGCGACGGTGACGACGACGAAGAGAGGGCGATGCGAGCGACGCGATAGGGCGCGAACGACGCCGCGGGCGCGGATTTATGAAAATATTCTCGAGACGGTCGGGGACACGCCGGTGATCAAGGTCAACCGACTGGCGCCGGCGGGGATCGATATGTACGTCAAGTGCGAGTATTTTAATCCGTTGAGCAGCGTGAAGGATCGATTGGCGGTGGCGGTGATCACGGATGCCGAACGACGGGGGTTGTTGAAGCCGGGGGATACGGTGGTGGAGGCGACTTCGGGCAACACCGGGATCGCGGTGGCAATGGCGTGCGCTCAACGCGGCTACAGATGCGTCATCTGCATGGCCGAGCCGTTTTCTGTGGAACGTCGGAAGATCATGCGCATGCTCGGCGCGAAAGTCATCGTGACGCCGAAGGGGGGTAAAGGTACGGGGATGGTGGCCAAGGCGGAGGAATTGGCGGAAAAGAATGGTTGGTTTTTGTGCCGACAATTCGAGAACGAAGCCAATCCCGCGTACCACGCCTCGACTACGGGGCCGGAAATCTTGCGAGACTTCGCGGGTAAGAAGCTCGACTATTTCGTCACCGGTTACGGCACCGGCGGTACGTTCCAGGGCGTCGCGCGAACGCTCAAGGAATCTCGTCCGGACACCAAGGTGATTTTGCTCGAACCCGAAGCCGCGGCGTTGGTGACTTCCGGCATCAAGACCGAGCGTAAGCCCACGGGCGCCCCGAATGGGTCTCATCCGGCGTTCGCGGCGCACCCTGTGCAAGGTTGGACGCCCGATTTCATCCCTTTGGTTCTCGAAAATGGTTTGAACATGAACCTCTACGACGAACTCGTGAAGATCGAAGGCGGCGACGCCGTCAAGACGGCGCAAGCGTTGGCGAGAAGCGAAGGTATCTTCACCGGTATTTCTGGTGGCGCCACGTTCGCCGGTGCGCTCAAGGTTGCCGAAAAGGCGCCGAAGGGCTCGGTGATCTTGGCGATGTTGCCGGATACGTCTGAGCGTTACATGAGCACGCCACTTTACGACTCGATCGAGGCGGACATGAACGAGGAAGAGCTCGAGATCGCGAAGTCGACGCCGTCTTTCCAACTTATCCCGGGCCAAGAACCGACGCTGCAAATGTAAGGCGCTCGCGAAAGCCGTGTGACGCAAGTTTTTTGAAGTTTAATAAAGTCAAATCAAGTTTCATAAAGTCGTCATCCAATAACAAAAATCTCGGCTAATGATCTGCGGCGTTGCGTGCGATAAAATCCGTGCTAATCGATCTCAAGGTGGCGACGAATCCGCGTCGTCGGCGTCTCTTCGTTCCTCCGCCCTCTTTTTCGCCTTTCTCCGCACTCTCGCCGTCCAAATGGTATCGCCCATCCCCGCCTCCGCTCGCGTCAAGCTCTCCTCTCTCTCCTTCGCCTTTTCCCAAATCAACCTCAACGTATCCGCCCTCTGCTGCAACTCCACGCGCCATAATAAACTCCCTATGATCATCACGCACGCATCGCTCAGCGCGCTCGCCACGGGCGACTCAAAACTCCCCGGCTCCATCGCAATCATCACCGCCTGCGCCGCCGCCGCGCTCGCGCTCAGCGCGTACACCACCAACCTCGGCCGTCTCAGCGGCGACGACTTCCGCTCCGCCTCTATGATCGCTTGTGGCACGAATTCAGCGCCGACGACTCGTTCGAGTCGAGTTCCACTCTCGCTCGCGTCTCGCAGCGCCTCGACGCTGAAGATTTCCCGCAGCGGCGACGACGACGTATCGACGAGCAATTCCTTCCGCTTCGCGTCCACGTCGGGGTCGTCGTCCCACGCACCGTCGTCCCACGCATCGTCTTTGCTCTCGTCGTCGTCCGCCTCGCGCGCGCGCGCGCGCGCGCTCGCGCCGCGTTCAATTCTTTCGTCACGCGCGAAAGCCCCACCGACGGCGCCGACGCGCGAGCGCGACGACGCGCGCGCGACCCGCGGCGCGCGACGACGCGTCGACGGTGCGGATGCCGACGTTGTCGTCGCGCGGTGCGGCGAAATCGCGCGCATCGCACCGCGCGCGACGAACTGATGACGTCGCGCGCGAGGGTTGGTCCCTCGAGCGAGCGTCGCCGCTCGAGGTCGCGCGTCCATCGTCGTTCGTCGGCGAACGTCGTCGGCGCGCGGACGCGATCGTCGCGCGCGGAGGGAAATCGGGAATTGTGTTACAGCGAGGCGCGCGCTACGATTTTTCGATCGTGTCGTCGACTTGTCGAAGCTTTTCGAGCGTCTTCGTGAGGTCGTCGATTTTGGATTTGAGCGCAGCGATGGCGTCGTCGCGGGACGCGGTCGACAGCGATGGTGGTGGTGAAGACGTGAGCTCGGCGCTCGGGGTGGGATCTATGCCGCCGACGTTCGCCGCTGCGGACGCGTTCGAAGCGTTGGGGGTGTTCGCTCCGACAAAATCTGGATCGATTGGTACGTCGCACGAGTGAATGCACGACTGTGATTCTTCCTGAGAGAAACCGATGATGTCCAGCTTACACATCGACGGACCGCAGCACGGGGGTTGAATGACGTATTGAAAGTTTCCAAAACGTCCATCGCCTGGGAGCATGCCGGCGTACAATTTTTTCGCCGTGCGCTCGAATCCGAGGTCCAACAAGTCGTGCACGCGCGCCTTGAATTTCGTGGCAAACTCGGGAGTAGCCATACCAAAGTACTCGTACACTTCTTCTTCTTCCATTGCGTCCACTTTTCGCAAGAATTCTTCAAACTGCTTTGGATACTTTTTACCGATCGACCCTCCGTCGACGTAGCATCGATAATCGAGCATCGCACCGAGAGTTGAAGGGGAGGGCCGCGCGGTATCACAGTTGTTCCGCAACGAACAGACCGTATGTATGAAGCCAACCCGGTAGGTTTCGAACTTTTGGCCTCCAGGAATAAGCATCGAATTCAATTGGTTACGCATCGAGCTCTCGTTATCGATGCCGTGAATTAGACCATCCTCCGTGATGAATATGTTCTGACCGTGCCTATCGCCTTGTGAGGTCAGCAAATCAAAAAGTGCCAATTTGAGTATCCTATCTGGGTCTATTTTGCGAAGTAACTCCAACAGCGTTGGCGTTATCCTTGGACCAAGAGATTCAAATCCGACGCCTGGCGCCGCGCCAAAGACCATGACGTCCATGTCTTGCTTCACACCCGACGACGTCTCCTTCCCCTCATCCCAGGGTGCGAAAGTTTTGGCCCGCATATACTTAGCGCGTGGAATCACATCGCTCAACCCCGCTTCGTGTGATATCTTATCCAGGGCGCCCAGAAACGCTCCGTTACAAAACGTCCTCTTAGCCATGCCGCGCTCCGCTGAACAAAACGGCCCCTTCGTAAACGTCGGATGACTCGTCACCCTGTCGCTGCACGTTTCGCTCACCGTATCTTTCGTCCATATGAGTCGCTTGTAATCGCCTCTCACCCCACACCACGCCTTGACGAACACATCGAGCACCTCACCGTTCTCGCCGTCGCCGCCGCCGCCGAAGAAATCGCCATCCATGATTTTCCCTTTCCACACCGGCGCGCCGCTCGCGCCGTGCAGTACGTCGACCGCGTCATCCCTAAACGTCGCCCGTTGTTCCATGCGCCCGATCAACACGTTACATCCGTAACACGTCTTACAGTGCACTTTCCGCTTCGTCTTCTTCGTCGGCGCGTTCAACGCCACGCCGTCTGGCGCGTCGCCGAGCGCGCACGCCTCGCACGTATCGCACGCGTCGTACGTCCCGACGAATCCGCCTTCGTCCTCGTCCTCGCCGTCGTCGTCCGAGCGAAATCCCGGTTCTTCCTCGTCGTCCTCCTCGTCGTCATCGTCGCCTTCGCGCGCCGCCTCGACGTCCCCGCGCGCCGCCGCCGCCTCGCGCGCCTCGCGCAGGCGCGCGCGCGCGCGCTCGACGTTCGACGACGCGCTCGCGTCGACGACGCGCGCGCGCGCGACGACGAGCGCGCACGCGCACGCCGCGGCGAGCGCGACGACGCACCATCGCCGCGCGCGGCGTGCGCGGCGCGGGCGCGACGGCATCGCGCGCGCGACGGCGCGATGTGATGGTTCGGTTCGGTTGGTTGCGCGCCTTGCAGAGTCTAGCGCGAATCTACGGCGACGCGACTTTCGGCTAGCAGCTCGCGCAGGGCTCGGTTTAAGACGACGATGAGCTCGGTAAAATCCGGTCGAGCGTCGGGGGCGGTTTGCCAAGCGGGCACGATGACGTCGTCGACCAACGCGCGGACGACGACGTCGTCGCGCGCGAACGGCGGCGCGTCCAGCGGTAGACGCTGCGATTGGATGGCGACGGCGAAGATGATTTGCATGTGGTTCGCGAACCACTCCCAGGGGATCGACCGCGCGAGTGATTCCCACAGAAGGACGGAGAAGGAGAAGACGTCGCATTTGGTCGTCACCGCGTCGGCGTCGCCGTGAAAAAGCTCTGGAGCCATGTACGCGGGCGTTCCGGCGGTTCCGGCGGACGCGCCGCCGGCGCTCGTCGCCGAACCGCCGGCGCTGAGCAACGTCCGCTCAAGCGCGCGCGCGATGCCGAAATCCGCAACTTTGGCGCCACGGCCGTTGAGAAGCACGTTGTGCGATTTCAAGTCTCGGTGAACGATGCATCTGGAGTGCAAATACGCCATCGCCTGCGCTACGTCGAGCGCTATCCTCACGACGTCGTCTAGACTCACGTCGTACTGCTTGTCTTGGTGAAGAAGCGCGTGCAAGCTTCCTCCGTCCATCATTTCCTCGACTATACAAAGATGCGGCAGCTTGAGACACGCTCCAAACATGCGCACGATTTTTGGATGTCGCACCGCGCTCAACACGGCGACTTCTCTCACGAACGTCTTCAAATCGCTCTTTCCAGCACCGGGTGGGACACCGTGTAACTTTTTCACCGCGACGACGCGTTTGTTCCACTTTCCCACGTACACCGCACCGTAAGCGCCCTGACCAATTAGTCTTCCGAGTTTGATGTTGCTGAGATGAATTTCAACGACGTCGTCGTCGTCGTCGGAAACCGTATTCGCATCCTTTGCGCTCTCCGCGTACGTCGCGAGCGACGCTTCGAATAAATCACCGTTGGTAGTTTTCTTTGCGCCTCGACGCGATGGATGTGAGCCAGTGTTTATGCGAGCCGTATCATCACCAGCGCGAGCGACCACGCCCTCCAAATCGTAATCTTTTGTTCTGAAGCATTGACCCGGTAACATGAGTGTATTTTTACGCTTCGCCGGCGCGATGATTTCATCGACGTCGACGTTTGCGAGCGGCACATCGTCGTCTTTACCAAACATGCACGATATCAACTGACGGATAATTTCAATCATGAATACTAAGACGACCAGACAAGCGACGAGAAGCGCGCTCATCGTGCTTCCGTTTCTTAACCACGCCGTGCCGCCCGCCGCCGCTTGTGCGATGACGCCACCCTGCGCGACGACTGTTGGTCCACCCTGCGCGACGACTGTCGGTGGTTTTGGCGGCGCCGGTGGCGCTGGTGGAGGAAACGGTGGAGGCGATGGGACTACTCGTCCACAGCAGAACTGGTACTCTCTCCGAGCACACGTTCCGTCATCGATGAAGCTCACGGCGGAGTTCTCCATAAAGACCGGCGAGTTGCACCAGACACCGTTCACGGCGACTCGAAGGATGTTCGAGGGAATGTCGCCATTTGTGACGTAGCCAGTGAATGAAAATTGTCTTCGAGGGATGCCAAGTTGATTTACGACGCGTGCTGGCTGCCCTGAAGGCCCGCCTGGATTGATGAGCAACGCGTCCTCGACTCTGCCTTCGTGCACGCCCTGCCCGTTCGGAAAGATCCAAGTGACTTGCCAGCTCGCCAGTGCCTCTGGATGAACACTCGTCATTGTAAACGTACCGGTGAATAGATTTAAATCATCGTCGTCGCTCTCTGCCGAGAGCTCCGTGGCGTACGCGACATCTATGCTGCACCTCGCGCAAGGTCGCGTCGAGTCGTCGCACTCGCGACAAGTTTGCGCCAAGCTGCTCCGTATAGGCAAGACGAGCGCGCCGAGGGCGCCTACAATTATCCGTACCGAGACATAACCCCGATGACATTTCTTCATCTGCGCGCGCGAGCATGTCACGACGAGACCCGCTCGAGATGGCGAACCGTTACATTCGAGGCGACCTCGCCGACGCAAACGTCAGCCGCCTTAACTTTCTTCGATTCCATCGCCATCGTCTTCGCTCGCGCCGTCGCCTTCCCCGCTGAACGTCACCTTTTTACGAACACGTCGCACGCTCATCGCGCTCGCACCGAACGCGCCCAACGACGAATCGCCGCCGCTCCCCGTCATCGCCCACGGCGCGACGCCGTCGCCGCCGCGCATCGTCTGCGCCACCATCGACCGCACGCCGCTCGTCCTCGCCCCCGGTCCGCACTCTCCTCGATCGAACCCACCTCCTATAATCCCTCCGCGTCCTCGTCCTGCCGCGAACACGTGCCCAGACCTCGGTCCCGCGCCCGTCCCCGCCGACGCCGGCGGCGGCGCCTTCATCGCGTACCGATCGCTCTCCCACGCCTCCTCGTCTCGACTCAGCCGCACCAACACCCGTCCCGACGCATCATCTTCCCTCACTTCGTGCACGCGCTGTTTTCGCGCGATCCCGACGTATTCACCGTTCAAATCTCTGTACACGCGTTCGCCCGTCGTCAGCGCGATGTGATACCGGTGCCACGGGCACACCGCGCACGCCCCTCGCCCCGGCACCTCCTCGATCTCCGCCCACAGCAGCGGTCCGCCCATGTGATAGCACGTCGCGTCGATCGCGTGCAAGCGCGCGCTCGGCGCCGGCGCGCGCACGAGCGCGAGGTGTCGTCCCGCGACGCACACCGCGCGCCGCGCGTTCGACCGGGACACCTCTTCGACGCCGCAGACGTCGTGCCAGCCGTCGTCGCGCGCCGTCGCGTCGCGCGTCGCGCGCGCGGCGTTCGCGCGCATCGCGTCGTCCGCGCTCGAGCGCGCGCGACGCGATCGCGGCGCAGTGCCGCGCGCGCGAGAGAGAGTTCGTTAGCCGACGCGTCAGACGCGGACGCGCGGCATGTTCGTCGTCGCGCGCGCGCGCGCGACGCCCGCGCGCGCTCGGACGCGCGCCGAGGCGAAGGCGCGCGCGTCGACGCGCGCGACGCGCGCGACGCGCGCGACGCCGCGCGCGAAGGCGACGTTTGGGTTTCGTCGACGAGAGTTCGTGAACGCGCTGACGACGTTCGGCGCGCTCGCGCTGTTCGACCGGTCCTCGGACGAGGACGAGGACGAGGAGGAGGAGGAGGAGGAGACGCTGGTGGACGAAGACGGGCGCGCGGTGTGGTACGACGAGGAGACGGAGGCGTATTATTACTACGAGGACGAAGACGGCGAGGCGTTCGCGGAGGAGGAGGAGGAGGAGGAGGAGGAGGACGAAGAATACGTCGACGAGGAAGACGACGAGGCGTACGTCGGAGAAGACGAGGAGGCGCGCGAGGGTGAGGACGAGGCGTATCGCGACGACGCGGAGGAGGAGGACGAAGGATGAATTACGTTTCGTTTCCGGCGGACGCGACGCTCGACTAATACTACGAGCGCGCGCGCGCGCGCGGCGCGGTCTCAAGATTCCACGACGTCTTCACGCAGTAATACGTAATCTCTCGAGCTGTGAGCAAACTTGATGACGTCCTTGGACTTTAACCGCACGTACGCTTTGGCTTCGATCGCGCGCTTGTTCACGCGCGTCCCGTTCGCGCTTCCCAAATCGTACGCGTACGGTTCGCTCCCGCGCCCGTCGTCTAAATCTCGAAACTGAATCACGCAGTGCTGCTTCGAACAGCTCGGGTGGTCGCTCGGAATATCCACCACCGCTCGATCGCGTCCAATCAGATAACTCGTCTTCGAACCGGACAACTTGTACGGCGGCTCGCACTCGACGTCCCCCTTGAAGCAATACAACCGCCACGCCGCGCTCGGCGGTTTTGCCTCCCCCAGCGGCTCGCTATGTTTCAGCGCCACCCCTCGCACCGAGTTCGCCTCCGCGGCGAGCAATCCGCTCAGCGCAAAGTTCGCTTCCTCCTTCGGAACCTTCGGCGCGTCCTCCGCCGCCGCCGCGCCGACGCCGCCGTACGTCCCTCCATCGCCCGGTCTCGCGAGCGCCGCCCGCGCGCCCGCGCCCGCGCGCGCGTCGTCGCGAGCGCCGTCTCGCGCGTCGCGATCGCGCGAGTCATCGCGTCGTCGCCGCGTCGTCCGCGCGTTCGAATCGTCGTCGTCCGCCTCCCGCGAGCGTTCGTCTCGACCTCGCGCGCGTCCCGCGACCGAGCACGACCCCGCGCGTCGCGCGCGATCGTCGTCGTCATCGTCGTCGCGCGTCGACCGCGCGCGCGCGGTGTCCAGGTCACCGTCGCGCGCGCGCGCCGTCATGACGAAACGAATCCAATCTTCGGCGCCGCGGAGTGGCGCCACTCGCGCGCGCGCCGCGACGACGACGACGACGACGACGACGACGACGACGACGACGCGCGCATCGCTCGCGCGACCGCGCATGCTCGCGCTCGCGCGTCGCGCGTGCGGCGCGACGCGACGAATGCGCGCGGCGGCGGCGGCGGCGCGACCGACGGCGACGGCGACGGCGACGGCGACGGCGACGGCGCGAACGGCGACGCGCGGACGCGCGCGGACGTGGACGCGCGGCGCGGTGGCGTGGACGCGCGCGGACGCGGGCGCGAGCGCGACGACGGTCGGGACGCGGCGCGGGGAGGCGCGAGGGACGGCGCGAGGGACGGCGACGACGACGCGAGGGACGTTCGAGGACGCGGGATTGACGGACGAGAGCCTGCGACGGGCGCTGGAGAACATGAACATCGTGGAACCTACGGAGATACAGACGAAGGCGATCGATGTCATCGGTCGAGGGGCGGGGAACGCGTTCGTCGCGTCGCACACGGGGAGCGGGAAGACGTTGGCGTACTTGTTGCCGGTGATTCAACGCATGAAGGCGGCGGAGATCGCGGCGGGGGATCGGTTGGCGAAACCGAAGAGACCGAAAGTGGTCGTGGCGTGCCCGACGCGAGAGCTGGCGGAACAAGTCGCGGAGGTGGCGAAGGCGTTGAGTCACGTGGCGAAATTTAGTTCGTATTTAGTCGTCGGAGGTAGACGTTTAGGGACGCAAAAGGAGCGGTTAGACTCCGCGATCGATGTCGTGATCGGGACTCCGGGTCGATTGATCAAGCACGTCGATCAGGGGAACTTATTCTTGGGGAGCGTGGACGCGATGGTGTTGGACGAGGCGGACACGCTCTTTGAAGCCGGATTTGGCGACGAGGTAAAGCGGTTGTTACGACCACTCAAGGCGCGTCCAGAGGGAAAGACGTGCGTCCTCGTCTCGGCCACCATGCCGGATCGACTAAAGAAGCTCGTGGACGAGGAGCTTCCGGCTTTGCAGTACATTAAGACGGATTCATTGCATCGCTCCGCGCCAGGGCTCAAGCACCGCTTCGTCGACTGTCCGGGCGACGTGGACAAGATGACGGTGCTCGAGCAAATCGTCGCGCCCGAGCACAAACAGGGGAAAAAGCTGATGATCTTTTGCAACACGCTTCCCTCGTGCATCGCGGTCGAGCGCACCATGTTCGAGGCAGATATTCGCACCGTGCAGTACCACGGCGACATGACGAGCGACGCTCGCGCCGACGCCATGCGCGAATTCATCGACGCCGACGCCGACGAAAACCTCACCATGGTGTGCACCGACCTCGCCGCTAGAGGTTTGGATTTTGGTCGCGTCAAGGTCGATCACGTGGTGAACTTTGACTTCCCCATGAACTCGCTCGACTACATTCACCGCTCCGGTCGCACCGCTCGCGCGGGCGCCGGCGGTAAAGTCACCAACCTCGTCGCCAAAAAGGACCGCGTTCTCGCGAGCGAGATCGACAACGCCGTCAAGCTCGGTCTGCCGATCGACAACGCCACGAGCTCACGCGCCGTGAGCGAAGCTCGCAAGAAAAAATCCATCGCCGACGCTCGCGACAGGCGCACCGGAGGCCGTTCTCGCGCCAAGCCGAGCACCGTGCGCGATTCCAAACCTTCCAACCGCGGTCGTCGCGGCGCCGCGCGGTTCACCACGGACGACACTAAGACTAAGCCTTCCAACCGAGGTCGTCGCTGACCTCCTTGTAACACGCGTCGCATCACATCGCACCGCTCCGTCCCGCGCCCGCGCGACCCGGTGGCCGAGCGACCGGTGCCGTTGGTGGTCGTTATCCAACCCACCCGACCGTCGTCACTCGCGCGCGCGCCGCCTCTCGTCGGCGTCGTCCGTCGCGAAACGAGCGAAACCGTCACCGCGGCGAAGCGCCCGGTCGTTCGAAGCGGCGTCACGCGCGCGCGCGACGCCAAAGTCGCGAACGCGTCGTCGTTCGAGTTATCCAAACGCCTTCGTTCCATTCTCCGCGGATGAAATTGCTCGTCGAGCCGGACGTGGCGGCGTTGAACGCGTTCCTGACGAACGTGAACGTCGGAGACTACGTCGTGAGCGGACAGGTGGAGAGTTACAGCTGTGCGTGCGCGAAGCGAGGCGAGGCGAGGGGACGCGCGAGCGCGAGGGGGCGAACGGGACGACGCGACGGCGCGGGACGGGATGACTGACGATGGAAACGCGAATGGACGGTGATGTGATGCAGGTAAATTAGCGGGCACTGATAAGAAATTGTCGCGCTCGCTCGATGCGGAGGTGGTGACGGAGATTGTGTCGAGCTGCTCGCCGACGAACCTGAGCACGTCGCCGGTGGGGCCGTTGACGGATCAAAACAGTCGGAAGACGTTAATTTATCTTATACTGACTCTGAATCACATCTATCCGGATTACGACTTCAGTAGTTTGCGCGCGGAGCATTTCACCAAGGAAGGGACGCTGAGCGACGTGAAGACGGACATAGATACGTTGCTCATGGAGAGTAGTAAAGTTTGGGCGGCGCGGTACGGGAACGAGGAGCCTTTTCTCGAGGTTTTGTGGAAGACGATCGATGCCGCGATCGAAGTGTTTGATTGCGACGTGTATTCTTACAAAGCCGTGGCCGAGGGTGATCCGTTCACAGACGACGGTAATCTGTGGTCGTTCAATTACTTCTTCTACAACAAAAAGCTGAAGAGAATTCTCTACTTCACGATGCACGCGACTTCAAAGACGATGTTAGACTTAGACTCCGACGACGAACTCGACTTGGACGAGTCGAATGACCAAACAGGCGGAACGGGGTACAATTCCTACGATGGATCGTACCGAGAATCATTCGGTAACGATGACTCGATGGTCTTTGACGAGATGGACCTATGAGAAAAATAGCGAGCCGTGGTTTCTTGTATTACAGTACAACGTGTAACAACTCTACAACTTAGCCGAGGTGTTCGCCTTTCGAATCGCGGCGCAATTTACGAATAGCGTTGGAAAATTTCTTGCGTACAGTTTTCCGGCTCGCGGCGTACAGTGCGCACGCGAGAAGCATGACGATGACGAGATTACGAGACTGCTGCGCGGAGTGCGCCGCAGCGTCCTCAGCGAGTTGAATCTTGGCTTCCGCTTCGCGAAGCTTCAGTTTGACGTCCTGGTCGACCTTTTCGGGTTCTTCGCCAGATTTTTGAGAAGTGGGTCGATTTGATCGCGTGAGTTGCGGCTTAACGATCACTTTAGCCCCGTCTCGCTTCGCTTCCTCACGCGCCACTTCTGCAGCGTGCGGGCGCTCCTCCTCGACGTGCACCTTTTTTGCTTCGACGTGCACCTTTTCTTCTTCGACGTGTGTCTCTTCCTCGGTCTGTTTCCTCTTCATCGCCTTGATGGGTTGTGCAGACGGCAGTGGCACATGAAGTATGTTGAGGGATTCTTCGCACGGTTTCGCCAACGATGCGGACGGCATGCTCTTGACGTCCCAGAGACAGGACGTGATCAATCCGTATCCACTCTGCACTCCTCCGCAATTTTCTTTGATATCCGCCTCGCACACGTCCTTGACTTTTTCTTCCGCGTGCCAGAACTCATACACTCGAGCTTGCGCAGCCTTATACTCTTGATGACACTCCTTCGTTATGATGCTCTTGCGCCCGCCCGGTTTTCCGAACTCCATGAATGTTTCCAGCGCAACCTTCTCTTCAGACTTGATGACGTATTCGACGCAATCAAAATAACTTCTCGAAATTACTGGAATCTTTTTCATGAGGTGGTCGTACATATCCTTCGCGTTTTGTTGCGGCGCGCGGTGTCGTCGACCGTTTCGATTACGGTAGCTCGTGCGTCCGCCACGATCGTCGTTCATGAACCAGTGATCTTCCTTCTGTTCGCCTGCTTCCAAGGCGCCACCTCTGAAGCCCAAATCCCCCGCCGCGTTGATCATCCTTTTTTTATCACCGTTCAGCTTTTGCAAGCGTTTTTGATACATGACATTGTCAGGCTCTTCTTTCAGCTTTGCCTCCACCGCGGCGATGTCGTTCTCGAGCTTCTCCGGATCGTTCGCGAGCGTGCCTTTGGGAAAGCTTTTCAGCGCATCAAACTTCATTTGTTCAGCCCTCTCTATGACTTCTTGTTTCGCTTGCGCTTCTGCTTCCTCTTTCTCTCGTTTCGCTTCTTCTTTTGACTCGCGCTCTGCGCGCCCTCTGTTCATTCTGTCGCTCAGCGATCCTCTGGAGCCTCGGCTCGGGCTCGCGCGCGAGCCGCCGCGTCGCGCCAAGAGCGATCTCGTCCCACCCACGGACCCGATCGACTCCATAGACGCCGCCGCAGCGTCAACGCTCGCTTCCTTCGCCTCCGCGCCCGTCATCGTTCGTTTCTTCTCCCTTCGCCGCGCCGCCTTCGCCGCCAACTCCTCCTCGTACCGCACCCTTCGCCACGCCTCCGCCGCCAGGTCCCTCGCCTGTCGCACGTGCGAGCACTGCTTCTTCAGCACCATCCCACACGCACCGTCCACCTCCAAATCATTCTGCCCGCGCGCGTCCTCCCCCGCGCCCCGCCCCCCCCCCCCGTCATCGGTCGCGCCGCCCGCGCCGTTCCCGCGACGACGCCGCAGAGCGCGATCGCGACGATCGTCGCGATCGTTCGCGCCGACCCTCGATCGCCCCCTCGCGCGCGTCGTCTCGGCGCCGACGCTTCGCCGTCGTCCAATCGCGCCTTCGATGATTTCCGACGCGCCGCGCGCGCGCCCGCGCGTCGTTCGAGCGCCATCGCGCGTTCGCGCGCCGCGTCGATCGACGTCGCGCGCGCGCCGCGCTCGACGATCGGCAGCGCGTCGCGACGGCGCGCCGCGGCGTCGCGATGTCGCGCGTCGAGGCGTTGGCGCGATCGGCACGTCGCGCGGCATCGCGCGGCGCGCGCGTGGTTCGCGACGCGCGGACGCGGGACGGTGCGCGCGGTCGCCGCCGCGGGCGCGGGCGCCGGCGCGCTGACGCTCGCGCGCGCGCGGCTGGAGACGCGCGAGCGCGAAGCGATGGAAAACATCGACGCGGTGGAGGTGGTGGAGACGCTGGCGCGCGCGTGCGCGGCGAGAGGTTTGGACGTCGTCGCGGCGTGCTCGGCGGCGGATTACGACGCGGCGGCGCCGGAGACGGCGAGGATCGGCGCGAGGGAAGACGGACGCGCGACGTCGCCGTTGGTCGCGTTGATTGGAAATTCGAAAGCGCTGTGGCCGGCGTTCGCGGACGCGTTGGCGAGGGATGGGACGATGACGCTGGATGAATATTGCGAACGCGTCGTTCGCGACGCCGCGGCGGACGCGATTGAGGTGGCGCGCGGATTTAAGCGACGTTCGGGGGAGGATTCGTCGAGTAGAGTGCGAATTTTTTGGGCGTCGGACGTCGAGGAAGGAAAGGTGATCGCCATTCAACGCTTGGCGCACGTCGCAAACTGCGCGTGGTTGGATGAGAACACGCATCAGTCGATTCATCCGCTGCACGGGCCGTGGTGCGCGTTTCGAGCGGCGGTGGTCTTTGACGACGTCGAAGAGCCGGACGAAGAGGACTTGCAGCCGAAGATAGAGAAGTGTCCGGTGAGCGATGAGACACTGGCGAACGCAAAGGCGGCGTTCGACGTCGCCGTTGAGCGATTCAACGCGACCGACGGGAAAGATCCCGAGCAGTGGCGGTTGTGGCTCGCCGCGCGAGACGCGATGGGTGGTGGTGCGTTTGCGAAAGAGCGATATTACGAGGATCAAATCCTTTGGCATTATGACGTCGATCGAGAGGGGGTGCGTAAAAGGCTGGCACGCGGCGTGAAAACGGTGTAGAAAATGTGTTGTAAATTCTATTAAGAGCTATTGGAACTTTGGCAGCACCGAGCGCTGAAAATCTTCTTCCCAGAGCGCGCGGCGACCTTCCCACGCCTCACCGAGAGGCGGTGGATGAAACCAATAATTGAATGCAACGTGTCCTTCGCCTGCATCTCGGCTCGAGACGTCGTGGAACCATCCCGTGGGTAAGTACAGCGCTTCGCCAGCTTTCACGGTGAACTCCATCGCCGACGCGGTTTTGAAGAGAGGAAATTCATCGAGACGGTCGTAATCGATCCGGCTAAAACTCGGTGGGTCCTCTTCGTCATCATCGTCTTTTCGTTTTTCCTCTTCGGCCGAATCGTCGTCGGAAGGTTCTGGAGTTTGATTGAGTTCATCGTAATCATCGACGCCGTCAAAGTCGGCGAAATCGTCGTCGCTACTGCCGATCGCCGGTTCGTCTTCATCTTCGTCGCCGCGAGCCTTGCGCAATCTAAACTCCAACGCGGACTCCCCCGTGGCTAATGCCACATCGCCATCCTGAAGCGTGCTCGCGCCTTTGTAATTAATGAGCCCGTTCTCGTGCACCCAACATATCTTCCCAGTCGTGTACATGCGTCCAGCGTCGCGCGGAGAAAACACTTTGAAAGTCTTCTCGCCTCGCACCAACACGTACAAATTGTCGTGATAATCGTGATGCAGACCGCTCGACGTCGAGGTCGAATTCCTACCCATCCATAAATTCACATCCGCCGGCACGAGCGAGCGAGGCACTCCTTTCGGACGTAACGGCAGCTTCCCTTTGCTCGACTTCGCCGTCTCGCTCGCCAACAACCGTCCCGGCGCCGCAAACGGTTCCGCCTTCCCTCCCGCTGAGAGATACCATCCCCCGTCTCGCGCCTCGTACTTATCCATGAACGCATCGAACGTCATGGATTTATATTTTCCTCGTCCGAACCGTTCGTTCGCGCCTTCATCGCGCGATTCTACGCGCGACGTCGACGCGTCGCCGCCGCACGCGTCCCGCAGAAAAGCGTTTGTCCACATGTTCGCCCCCGCGAGATCGCTCTCGTCGCTCAGGGCGTCCGTGAGGATCACCGGACGACGACCGAGGACGTATTTCGTCTCGAACGCGTCGGCGTCGAGCGAGGCGTAGCGCACGCGATCGATCTGAGGTGGGTTTCCGTGGTCGGGGACGGCGCAGCCGGCGTACTGATTGAGAAACGCTCGAAGCAGCGGATCGTCGCCGACGGCGATTTTGCGGCGTTTCGCGCCCGAGCGAGATTGGTGCGACATCGCACGCGATGGCGTCGGCGGCGCGCGCGCCGACGCGCGGCGCGGTGAGCGAAGTGACGTCTATGAAGAATCAACTATAACAACTCGCTCTTCGCTACGCGACGAAGACTTCGTCGCCGAGGAGAGAACGTAAATACGACGCTTTCTCTTCAATGGTGAGCATGTCGCCCCAATCGGCGTAGGGAACGATGACGACACGCCAACCCCATGATTTTAAAAGATTGTTGCGCATGACGGTTTGACCGAGCTCGCGAAGACGACCGGATGCGTCGCGGCTGTAGTGATGCGGACCGTCGACTTCAACGACGATTCGCGAGTTCGGGAATACGATATCAGAACGAATCTTGCCGCCCTCCACGAGCGCTTCAACCTCAAAATCTTGCGCGCCAATTTCGCGGAGTACTTCGCCGATGTGATGCTGAACTTTGCTAATCGTCGGATCTTGAGCCTTTGCGCGGAGCCAGGCACGCTCGCATTCGTCGGCGACGCCATCCGTGACGCCAAGGATGAGCTCTTCGAACGGCTTTCCCATAGAAGTGAGACGCGCCATGTAGAGAGAGCATAGTTGCGCATCCTCCAAGTCTTCCGAACTCGTCAAAGCACCACCTTGAAGTTTGACGAGCGCGTGCAAGACACGCACGACACTGTCTCGCGCGTCTTCCAGTGAGCCGAGCAAAACGAGCGACCACAAAGCCAACACAAAGTTTTGCGGTTTGAACTGGGACGCAGAACCTCGAATCTCGTCTTCAATCCGCGCGAGTAAAGCATCATGAGGCTGTGCGCACAGCGTCGCGTGCGACCATAAAGTCATGCTTATCCTGTATGAGTCGAAGCGATCAAGCGTCTTCGCCGAGCTTACGCCGATGAAATCGAAAGTTTCGTCCGCGAGCATGTACCTAAGCCTCGCGAATACGCGCAAGAATTCGGTGAAATCTTGCGATTCAAACGCATGCGCCGATTTCATGAGCTTGTTTTCGAACTGTAACATCATCTGTGGTCCCGGATCGTAGTTACTACTCGCCAAAGCCGAGCAAACCATGAAGATTCCAACTGGTGTAAACTCTTCCAGTTTTTGCGAGACGCAAAACATGGCGTGCGTAAACACTCCGAGTCCTGCCAAGTTTAGCGTTCCAAATCCGTACAATAGGTTTGATAGATTTTTTGCGCTCGCTTCTTCGATTTTATCGATCGCTTCTTCCTCGAGCCGTCGAACAAACTCGTCACTGGGCCGATGCTCCAGGTGCGCGAACGCCCACATTACGTAGCTCAAATCGTCCATGTTGCACTTCGCGATGGAGGCCAGAAAGGTGTTCTCCAGAGCTACGATCGCGGATTTGAGCGCCGCTCGTGTTTGCGCACTCATTCGAAGATGCGAAAGCGGACTTCCGGTCTCGCAATTGTAGTGCGTCACCGTGACGTCGTCCGTGAACGTCGCAAACGATCCCGTGATCAAGGCAATTTGTTGTGGCTCCAATCGTTTGGCGCCGCTCGCTCGCCTCTCAACTACTTTGAATATCTCCATCGCATCGTCGTCGTCCAGGTAGTAACCCGCGTTTGACAACCCCCAGAGAAACATCGCAAGTTCCGTGTTGTCGAATTCGTGCAGAATGGTGAAAGCATTCGAGGCTAACTCTTTCAGGAAACCTTGAGTCCCCTGACGCACTCTCCGTCCGCTGATGCGCGCGTACGCCGAAGCGATGTTCGTAAGCTCTTGTGAACCACACGATTGAAGTCGCATCTCGCGCTCGAATACATCTAGCATTTCCTCCGTCGGAATGTCTCCAAACTTCGTGAGCGCCCAAAACGTGATGCTCAATTCGAACGGTTTGTACGCACTCGCATTTTGCACAATGTGCTTTTCTATGGCGTTGCGAATGCCGTTCGGCATGCGCATCTCAAGCTTTGCGTACGCCCACGCGACGTTACTCGCACCTTGTGGCTCGCATTTACTAATTTCTCTCTCAATAGCCCGCTCTAATTCATCCCAAAACGCATCTTCACCATGCAGATGTCGACCCCTATCCAAGTACCCGCACGCCCACGCAATTTGCGCGACGGCGCGCGCCTTGGTTTCGCACTCCCCCAGCTTCTCCATCGCGCGCTCTTCGAGTTCGGCGAACCATTCCGACCGCTTGATCTCTTCACTAACTTTCCCTCGTCCCCCTCGCGCGAACCTGGCCAATTTTCCGTACGTCGTCGCGACGTTTACCGCCGACATGTCCCGCGCGACGCGACGCGACGTCTCCGCCAACGCCTCCAACGTCTCACACGCCATCAGCTCTTTATTCAACGCCACGCTCGGTCCGAACGCCGCTCGTCGCTCCTTCTTTCCCATTTTCTTCTTCTCCGCCGTCATCGGCGTCGCTCGCGTCGTCGGCGTCTCGCCTCGTCCCTCGTCCCGCGTCCCGCTCGACGTCTCAACCGCCGCCGCGTCCGCGCCGCCGCTCGCGCGCGCGCGATCGGGCACGACCCGCCGCGCGCCGCGCCGCACGCGTCGCGTCACCGCGCGTCCGCGTCCACCGTCCATCGCCGCGCGCGCGCGCGCATCGCGCCCGTCGTCGTCGTCGCCGTCGCCGTCCTCGTCCTCGCGCGCGCGTCGTCCCGCCGCGTCCGCGCCGCCGTCCGCGCGCCCGCGCGTCGCGCGCGCGACGCCCGCGAGACGCGCGCCGTCCCGCGCGCGCCGTCCGCGCGCGCCCGCGAGACGCGCGCGCCCGAGACGCGCGTCGCGCGCGCCCGCGAGACGCGTCGACATCACTCGGCGTCGCGCAGTGCCGATGCCGCGCGACGACGCCGACGCGCGCGCGAACGCGACGCGCGACGACGACGACGACGACGACGACGACGACGACGCGTCGCGCGAACGCGCGGCGACGGCGAGCGCGAGCGCGTCGAGCGCGGGCTTGCAAGAATCGCGCGACTTTAAGTTTCCGTACGACGTCCGGGACGCGGCCGCGGCGCGCGAGAGACTGCCGATCGGACCGAGCGAGCGCACGCGGAGCGGAAAGCTGCGAAATGGGATGGCGTACTACGTGGCGGAGAGCCAGAAGCCGAGGGAACACGCGGCGCTGGCGCTGGCGGTGGACGCGGGGTCGGTGTTCGAGGGCGAGGGCGAGCGAGGGGCGGCGCACGTGGTGGAACACCTGGCGTTTCGATGCACGGAATCGTACGAACACTTTGCGATTGTGAACTTTTTAGAGTCGATCGGGGCGGAATTCGGTGCGTGCTCGAACGCGTACACGAGCATGGATGAGACGGTGTACGAGTTGACGATTCCGACGCAAAAGGCGGAAGTGTTGGCGACGTCGATGCATATTTTGAGCGAATTCGCGAGCGCGGTGCGGATATCGAACGAGGATGTGGCGTGCGAACGAGGGTCCGTGATGGAAGAATGGCGTTTAGGACGGGACGCGCGAGGACGCGCGGCGGAGGCGTATTGGAAGACGTTGATGGAGGGGTCGTTGTACGCCGAACGCTCGCCCATCGGATTGGAGGACTTTATACAAAACGCCGACCCGCAGGTTTTGCGAGACTTTTACGCCAAATGGTACCGACCTGAACGCATGGCGGTGATTGCGGTTGGAGATTTTCAAGACCTGGACGACGTCGTGAGCCTGATCGAGAGCACGTTTCAAGACTTGAAGCCGAAAGAAGGGCAGCCCGCGGAGAATCCAGTCATGGAACGACCAAAAAACTCCGCGATGGAGCATTCCGAACCGCGCGTCGTGACGCACGTCGATCGCGAGTTGAAGCAGACGGCGGTGACAGTGACGTTCAAGTACGCGAGTATTCCGGTGGACACTCCGCGCGGGTATTATTTGAAGACGGTCGAGGATATTTACAAGACGGCGCTCGATAATCGATTGTATCGCATGATGCGTCAACCAAAGCCCCCATTTTTCAGCGCGGGTGGCATCATCGAGGACGCGACGAGGACGACGACTTTACTCAGCGTGCAGGCGACGTGCGCGGAGAGCCGTGCGAGCACAGGTTTAGAGGCGTTACTTCGCGAACTCGCGCGTATTCGATTGCACGGAATTTCGGAGCAAGAGTTGAAAATCGCCAAGTCGCGCATGCTCGCCGATACAGAGCAATTGTACGCAGAACGCGAGCAGACATATTGTGAGTCTGTTCGCGATGAGCTAGTGTGCCATTTCTTGCGCGGTGATCTCGTCATCGGAGCTGAAGACGAGGCGGCTCTTGCCAAGGCGTGCATTGAGCGCGTGTCACAAGAAGACGTGTTGGCGTTTGCGCGTCAATTGAACGTGCGTAACTCGTGCGTGATTCGCGTACAAGAAGGTAGAAAGCGTACAAGTGAAGATGATTTGCGAGAAGCGATCGAGAATGTCCGCTTGAGGGAAATTGAGGGTGCAATTGACCAAAGCGAAGTGTTTGATATTCCCGAGGTATTGATGGACGCGACTTCATTGACTTCTGGCACCATCGTCGGCTCGCGAGAGTTACCGGCGTTGGAGGTGAATGAGATCACCCTGAATAACGGTATGCGCATCGCCATTCGCGTGACTGATTTTCTTGACGATCAAGTCCTCATACGTGGTGTCGCACGAGGTGGCCTTTCGGAGGTAGCGCAGATTGATTACATCGATGCGATGTGCTCAAACATGGTCGCCAGCGAACTTGGCATCTACGGCCATCGACCGGATGTCTACGACGGTATCATAGCGGGTCTAAGATCGGACGTGCACGCCAACGTAACCATGTATCGCCGTAATATTGAAGGTGAAACATCACCAGTGGACATCGAAAGCGCGCTGCAGTGCATTCATCTTTTGTTCACGCACGACGTGAGCACGACGAATGATCCGGAAGTTTTAGAGACACTGATGCAGATGCAGGAGGAAAAAATTAGAAATCAAAGTCGAGACCCCGAAAGTAAATATAGCGAGGTCGTTCGCTCGCTCGTCTACGGCGAGTCGTACCATAGTCAGCGAATTACCGTCAAGTCGTTGCGTGAGATGGACAGCAAAAAGGCTTGCGCGTTCTTCGACGCTTGCTTCTTGGATCCGTCTGAATTTACCATGGTTTTCGTCGGAGCGATCGATTCGAAGACACTCGTTCCGCTCATCGAAAAGTATCTCGGCTCGATTCCGCCGGCGTCACCCACCAAGGTTCTCAAGGCCTTTGAAGGTATTAGTCAACGCAAACGCAGCTTGACACCGTTCCTGCTGAAGTTCCCGACGCGCGTCATCTCGCGCACTGTGCGAGCGCACATGCGGGAAGGGATGTCTAAGGCGTCGATTACGTTTCCCGTGCGCATACAAAATCCGGACTTTCACAACAGTCGCGGACGTTCGACGCTCTTGGGCGGAAAAGAGTTGACCGTGGCAAAGTTTAAGACGGTCATGACGGCGGCAATCATCGAGAGACGATTGCTGGCTTTGCTGAGATTTGAATACGGCGAGATTTACACCTGCCACGCGGATGCATCGTTCGGCTACCAAGACCCGGATGTCGCTGGTGAAATGTACTCGGGCGATATCATGGTATCATTCTCGTGCGCTCCGGAGCGAGGCGCTCACCTCGCGGCACACGCCCGAGAAGTCGTGAGACATCTTCGCGAACACGGTCCGACGGAGGAAGACGTGCACGCCGTTCGCGAATGCGAAATTCGAGACTTTGAAGTCAGTCGACAAGAGAACACATTTTGGCGCGAGTATATCACCGAACTCTATAAATCGCGGATGATGCACAAGAGTATTCTGAACGGCGATATCGAAGCGCTATATCGAATGACTGAAGAAGTGCGAGAGGAAGTTATCGAGTCCCTCTCCCCGGCGGTGATTCGCGAGCATTTACAATGCGTCATGAGCATGAATAATTCCGTTACCGTCGTTCTCAAGCCGCAGCGATCGCTCTTGCGACGCATCTTCGTTCCATCGTTCGAAACCCGCGGAGAGGCGATTTACTCCGCGGTTTACTTATCAGGAATCGCGCTCACTGCGAGCGCGATATATGCGAGATGCCACAAGAAGGACTGAATCGCGTCGTCGCGCGTTGGAATACAATGTTGGAATACACGATAATACCATACACACCACAACACGCCGCCACCATGTACGCGAGTCGTTTTAGTTCAATCATTCCCACGCTTGACTTCCACCGTCGCGGTATCGTCTCGCGCGCGTCGCCACGTTCAACTGTTCCCACGCTTGACTTCCACCGTCGCGGTATCGTCTCGCGCGCGTCGCCACGGCGCGGAGGCATCTCAGGAGTCACTTCGGCGCACCTCAACGTGCACCGGCCTAGCGGTGGCGACGATGCCATGGACCGCGTTCAGATCTCGGATCCGGACCCGTTCAGCGCGAAGGCATCGGATTACATGTCAACTCCCGCAGCCTTCGTAACGCCAGAGCTTGAACTGGGCGACCCGATCGTCAAAAAGCTTCTGCGTTCCTACTCTGGCGTTCCGGTGCTCGATAAATCGCGACACGTCATTGGAGTGCTCTCGCACAAGGACATATCGGCCGTCGAAGTGCTCGAGAAGAGCAAGGTGAAAGATGTCATGAGCAAACCAGCACACGTCGTGACGAGTGGTGCGAATCTCGCCCAAGTCTGGGCTGAAATGCTGCAGTGGAAGGTCTGGCGGCTGCCCGTGGTCGATCCAGTGTCGAAGCAACTCGTTGGCGTATTGTGCCGCTCGGACATCCTGACTCCGATACTGAACACTGCTGAAGACATTCGTACGCACGGTGAGGAAGTCGAGCGTGAAGAACACATGGGCATGCTCAAAGACGAAAAAGACGAAGAGGATGCGTTGGCCGATGACGAAGGAAGCGCTGAATTCTTCTCGGCCGACGCCGACGCCGACGTCGTCGACGACGCCGACGACGACAACGGCGAGCCGTACTCGCGCACCCCTTAAAATCACTCACTTCGCTCCGAACCGCGTTTACTCGATGCACTCAATACGATCGAATGGATTGAAACGTCGACGCGCGCTCGGCGTCGCCCAACCGCCCGACCGTCGCCTCACACCTCGCCCAACCGTCGCCTCACACCTCGACTCGCGCCGCCTCGCGCGCGATGTCCATCGCGCGCGCGATTCAACACCTCGATCGATACGCTCAAAAAGATCTTCGCGCGCTCACCGCGCGCGTGCTCGAACCCGCGCTGCGCGCGCTGCCCGAGGCATTCGAAAACGACTCCGAGGACGCGCTCGCGCTTCGCGAGGCGTTCGACGCGAACGAACGCGAGTGCGCGCGCGTGAGCTCGAGCGCGAAGGATGTCTTCGCGTTCGCGGCGTCGTCGGGCGCGAGCGGGGAGACGTTGGTGGCGATGTTGATCGAACGCGGGGCGAGCGCGGCGTTGGCGAGCGCGTGCGGCGGCGCGTGGGCGTCGAAGGGAGAAGAGGCGCTGAAGCGGGTGAAATCGACCCCGTTCGGGGCGCCGAAAATAATGACGGACGTGCAGTGGGAGCTGAGTCTGCCGCTCACGGGATCGGAGCAAGAGTTATTAGGGAGTTTAGACATAGAATTGAGCGAACCGACGCCGAGCGGGGTGATGAAACGCGAGACGTTTAACTGCGAGTTTGATCGCGCCGGGCTCGTGGATTTCTTCCGCGACGTGGAGAAGATACAGACGCAAATAGATGCTTTGATGTAACGTGAGCGTATTTACAATCCTAAGCTCGTCGAGGACTCATTAACGGTGAGTCGCGCACGACGCTCGGCGATTTTACGTCGCGCGAGAGTCCAAAGTCCAAAATCGACCCTCCCTCGTCGCCTTCGTCGTCGAAATATCCTCCCGTACCCGCGATTCCGGCGTTGTCGCCATCATTCGCGCATTTGCTACGCTTATTGAGCCAGTCGAAAAGAATGGGTGCACTTTCTTTGCTCAACTTCTTCGTCGACGCGAAGAGCTCGCACGCCGCTCGGATGCTATCCACGCTCGCCGCGCTTGTGCTGCTCGCTGCGATTCCGTGCACGTCTGCCGTGGCGCCAAAGTTGTGTGAACTACCATGACGAGCGTGCTTCGAAGTATCGATCGGTTCGTATTCGTATACGATCTGTTTTGCCCGTTTTTTGCGTTGCTTACGACTCTTCTTCGTATTTATCAGCGTCGCCTCGACGGCGGTCGCCAACGCCTCAGTGGTGAGCTCATCTGCGGCGAGCATGAGCATTCGCAGGACTTCTTCGTGCACTTCTAAGCTCGCCGACGTCGAGCGGATCAAAATACCATCGACAGCATACTTCCAAAGCGCGCTGTCTACGGTAGTCTGCTTCTTTTTCAGCATCGTTGACATGCGATTTGCCAAAGTCAAGGCGAACGCGCCTTCGTAAATGATGACGTCGTCGATGAGCACGTCGGCGGCAATTTCTAAAACCTCCGTCGCCGTTCGGATGTTGTTGCGCTGTAAACAAATCAATGCGTACGTCAACATAATTTTACGTATGGCAGGAGACCAGATCATCAACTCTTTGAACTTGCCGCGAGTTTCAACATCTATGTCGGGCTCGTGCGCGCCATCCGTCTCCATATCGTCGTCGTTGTCTCTCAGCATCACGTCCAACATGAGCTTACCCAAGAGCGTGTAGAAGTCTTTGACAATTGGCTCTGGTGTAGCTGGGACCTCTGAAAAGTTCTCACGCAAACATGCCTGAGATGTGAGCGCGAGACAGATGAACTTGGTCAAATCATGCAAGCGCGGCTCCTTCTTCGGTACGCCCTCCGCCTCGATGACGGCTTCGAGCGTGCGAATGGTTTCGTGCAACAGCAGGTGTAATACCGGAGGATCTTGTAAAATCATCCCCATATCTCCCGGTACTTGTTCTAGTGTGTCATCCCTTTCGTGCACGTCGTGCACACGACTGATACTACCGCCGTCGTCGCTCTCGTTCCCATCTTTCTTTGCTTCAGCCTTCTTCGCGCCAAAACCGACGATTCGGAATCGCGTTGGCTTTGTTTTTGTTGGTTTCTTCACGGTTTTGCTTTTGGCTTTCTTCACCGCATTATCAATCAAGCTCCCCATCTCTTTGAGACGTCTTCCATCCAGGTATCTGTCTCGAATGCACGCATCCATGAGCCACGCTAAGCGATGACACTTATCCATCGAGCACAATTCATTTTCACCCGCGTCGTGATACGACATGAGCAACTGCGATCGCAGCGAGCACGCGGAGTCGTCCCCGCTGTTCGCGAAGTGCGCGCGGCACAGACGAATCACTTCAATGTACAAGGATGGGTTCATGCTGTTTTTCGTCGTACCGATGATGTTCCTCAATCTATTGACGCTGGCGCTCTCGGTGCGCAACGCCTTTCTGCTCTTCGCGCCGCCCGCGCCGCCGTCGCTCGTCCCCCGCGCCGCGCTCGTGGGCGACCAATCATCACTCGCGTTCAACTCCGCCAGCGTCATATCCTGATTCATATTCATCCTAACCGCCTCCGTCTCCTCGCCGTACGCCATCATCGACGGCGAGACGTGCCTTCGCAGCAACGCCGCGTCCTTCACCCAGCACTGTCGCTGCACCTCCACCGGCAGTTGTCGAAACATTCCCATGTCTCGGCTCACCTGCTTCAAGTACGAGCTCGGCACCGGTGTCATGTGCGCGAATACCGTCAACGGCACCGCTTTCAATTCCTCGATCCCGATGTACGGAAACGACGCATCCAGCAGGCTCAGCAGCGTCCCCTGCGGCAGCGTCGGCGCGCGGCGCGTCAGCTCCGCCACCGCTCGCTCCAGCATCTCCCTGTACGCCTCCCCTCGTTTCACTCCGAGCGCGCTCAGCAATCCAAGCACGGGTTCGGTGTCGGTATCGAGCAACGCTCCGTGCTTGCGCACGCGCTCCATCGCCGCCGCGACGTCGTCAGCGCGGCTCAGCGTCGCGGCGATGTAATCTTGCCCCTCACCACCGACGAGCACTTTCCCGTCGAGCGACGCGCGACGACGCGCCATGGCGCCCTCGGCGACGTCGGCGGACGCATCGTCCGCGTTCGCGCGGCTCGGCGAGCGCGGCTCGGCCTCGGACGGCATCGTCGCGGGCGAATGCCGAATGCGCGTCGGATTGTGTCGTCGAGTTTCTTCGCGCGCGACGGCACAGCGCGATGTCCGCCGCCGCGGCGCGAGGACGCGCGCGACTCGATGCGTTTCGCGCGCGTCGCGCGAGCGCGGAGAAAGCGGCGGACGCGGTGGAGGCGCGCGAAGGCGATGGATTGAAGATTAATCACGCAGACGCGAACGCGAACGCGCGCGACGCGACGCGCGCGCGCGTCGAGACGAGCGTCGGCGACGCGTCGCGGGATGGAGCGATGAGCTCACGCGCCGAGGCGTCGAGCGCGAGGACGACGACGGGGGTGGACGTCGTCGCGGAGGAGAACGCGCGCGGCGGCGCGCGGGACGCCGCGGCGTTCGAAGCGGCGACGCCGTTCGACGTCGAAGACGACGACGCTCGCGAGGTGGCGAACGCGGGGGAGACGACGATGGGGGTGCGAAATGCGTACGCGGATTTGGCGGACGCGTACGTGGAGACGGTGGTGACGAGATCGGACGCGGCGACGCGAGAGGACGCGCGAGACGCGAAGACGGGCGTGTTGGGCGTGACGACGTCGACGGATCGCGCGCGGGAACAGTACGAACGGGTGATGCGCGCGATCGGCGGGGGTGCTGAGATCGATGCGAGGCTGTTCGATGATCCCGAACGCGCGGATGATGGCGCGAATGATGCGACGGATGAAGCGGAGAAATCGTCGACTGAGACGTTTCCAGAATTGGACGCAATAATCGAACAAGTACGCGTGAGTGGTGTCATCAGTGACGCGTCCTCGCGCGTCGTGCGGGACGACCAAAGCGAGATCTCGATGTTGCAGGAAGTCATTGACGATATGACGACCGAAAAGCTCGGGCTCATGCGCGGTTTGCAAAAGTCTCAAGCCATGGTGGACAAACTGGCGAATGAAAACGATGCGCTGATGCAGAGATACAACGAAACTAAGTCGCAGCTCTCGCACACGCGCGACGAACTCGATCGTTTATGGTTGCAGTATCAAGAGCGTTCAGCCATGGGTGGTGATAACGATGGTTTAATGATGGGCAATCCAGACACGAGCGAGCGAGTGCAATCGCTCGCGGCGGAAGTCGTCGCTCTGGAGGAACGCTTGCAAGACATGGCTCGGATCGAGGATGAGAACGATCGACTACGCGCGGAGGCGAAACGATCAAATTCGCACGCTTCCGAACTCGAGCTCGTACTCGAGGCCACGCGAGAGCAAGATCGTTTGTTCAAAGAGCGCATTCGCGAATCAAACTTTATGAAGACGCTCGAGAAACTCGACGAGGACGAAGCCGTGTTTCTTTGTGCGTGGTTAAAGAAGAAGGATGCAGACGTCGAACGAGAAGCTAGAGAAAAAGCGTCATCCATGGAGAAGCAACGAGAGCAGGCCGAGTTATCGGCAAATACCACGGAAACGGACGACGAGCAAATCGAGTTACTATCATCGATTCACGAACTGCTCGAGCAGCTCGAGATCGAAAAGAAGACTTTATCGCGGCAACTTAACAGTGCGAATGAGGCAAAACAGCAACTCTCTGAGCGTAACACATTGCTAGAGTCACAGCTGGCGAAGGTTTTGAATCGACTCGCCGACGGTGGCGACGGTTGGAGTAGCGAAGAAGAAGAGAAACCGAGACGCGGCGGATTGTTTTCGTTTTTACGTCGCCGGCAAGAGTAGGACACAACTAGTTAGCTAGATGACCGTTTGACCGTTGCCGATAACCGGCAGTGTCAGATTGTACACAATTTCTTATCACATTAGCTATATCGGACGTCCGCGCATGACATTGACACGAATCTCGCTTGGTCTCGTCGCATCAAAAGGTTAAACGTTTTCGTATACGTGTACCTTCCCCGAATACCCGGCGGCCAGAATGATCTGGCCGGTGGTACCACTGAGTTCCTCTAAAGGAAACGCTCTCGTGGTGCGAAGATCGTCTGGTCCGAATCGCGCTACGGTTACGTGCTGTTCGCTCGTCGTGAACTTTTCGTAAGTGCTCTGCTTTGCTGTCGCACCTCCACCGCACGCGCAGGCGGGTAGCGTCGTACAATGTGCGCGCCAGATGAACACATCCGGGCTCTCGCTACCACTAACGATGTACTCGCCGTTCGTAGAATAACTCGCTTGAATTTGTGCGTTTTGATTTGAGTGCCCTTTATACTTGCATTGTAAGACGGCGCTACCATCGTACAGGCGAAGTCTGCTATCGTTTGCGGTGACGAGTAATTCGTCTTGTTCATCATCCGCGGGCATGAAATTCAGTCCCGTGATCTTTCTGCCCAAGAGTTTGGAGCCGCGCGCGTTCTTAACTTGGATTTGATGCGAGTACTTAAACTTGAAACTATCCGTGCCATAAAAGTGACATTTTCCCTTGTGCGTCCCGACGACGGCGCGACGACCGCAAGACGAGAACGTGCACGAGGTCACCATTTCACCAATATCAACCCAATCAACCACCTTTAAATCAGGGATGTTCCACATACGCAATTTTCCATCGAGCGAGCCGGAGATGAAGAATTTGTCGTTGACGGGATTAAATTTTATCGACGTCACGAAGTCTTGATGTGTGAAGATTCGTAAGCATTCATCCATCGTCGTGTACCACAGTCGTACCGTCTTATCCATCGAACTCGACAGCAACCAATCGGTGTGCGACCAACAGAGATCCAAAATATCGCCGCGATGTCCTGTGTACGCGCGAACCGGAGCGTCCTCGAACAGCGCCTCCCCTCGCAGCTTGCCCGAGCGAAACGTTTTCCATACCCTCACCACTCTGTCTTGCCCCGCTGTCGCAAGATAGCTACCGTTTGCGTTGAATTGCATCGCCCAAACCGCGCCTTCTTGCGAACCCAGCGCTTGAATGCGTCGAAGATTTTTTAACGATTTCTCCGTTCCGCGCGCGTGCACCGTCACCGGCGGTGCTTGATCTGGCAACCCAGCGCGCGAACCGAACTCATTCACCGTCAGCGACGTCCCAGTCGCGGCGTCTTTTACGATTTTACGCGACGAATGATGCGCGGTCAAAAATGCGCTCGCTTCGGACTTGTGCATGATAAACTCCTCCCCCGTGTCCACGTCTTTGATTTTCAGCGTCCCCGCCTTCTCGAGCGCCTTTTTCGATCGCACGTCGCCCTCGCGCGTCTTCTCAACGCCCCGTTGTCTTAAATCACCCGGTTCCATCGCGTTTCGATCGGCCACGGACCCACTCGATCCGTCGGAGACGTCTCCTCCCCACTGCGTTCGCCTTCGCGAGCCTCCGAGCTGCTCGTCGCCGCCCACGAGCGCGCGCGGCGACGTCATCGGCGAATGAAATCCACCCCCGGTGTCGCTCGTCCTACGGATCACCCAACGTTCGCGCGCGCGTCAGTCACCTTCGCCTCGATCGTCCAATCATCGCGCGTCGACGTCGTCGCGTCCTCCCGCGCGCGCGCGTCCCGTCTCGCCGCCGACGCGACCTTCTCCGGTCGACGCGATCGCTCCCATCGTCTTCCCCCACCGTCCATCGCGCGCGTTCGCGCCCGCGCGTCGACGTCCGATCGCATCGCATCGCTCTCTCGCGCACCCGCTCGGCGACGGTTCCTCCGATCGCGCGGCGTCGTCCATCGCGCTCGCGAACGCGTCCGCGTCCGCGCTCAGGTACCGACTCTCCGTTCGCGTCCGCGTCCGCGCGCGCGCGACGGCGCGCGCGTCGTCGCGCGCGCCGTCGGCGTCGCGCATCGATCTTCGCGCGGCGATCGGCGATCGGCGCGCGGCGCGTCGCGAAGTCGCGCGTCGCGTCGCGCGCGCGCGGACGCGACCGAACATCGCGACGCGCGAGAGACGACGCGCGAGCGACGCGCGAGCGCGCGAGAGAGAGAGCGAGAGAGGCGCGCGCGCGAACGCCGCGCGTTTGCGCGCGCGAACCGCGACGGCGCGCGAACGCGGCGCGACGCGCGCGAACGCGACGCGACGCGCGACGGTTGGGTGTGGACGTTGGACGTTTGAATTCATCGTCGAGCGCGTTCGGCGCGAGAGACGCGCGTGATGCCGGACTACGCGTATAAAACGTGCGCGGAGATGTGGCACGATCGCGCGCGGGAGCTGGGCGCGGAGAAGCAGTACGTGAACGTGTACGGGATCGTCAAGGATGCGACGGCGGTGTCCAAGACGCGCGGGAGCGATTCGAAGATGACGTTGAAAATCTACGACGAGACGACGACGACGGATGCGGTGGTGTACGGAAGCGCGGATGACTTGGAAACGGTGCCGAGTGAATTGTCGTTGACGTTCTTCGATCAGAATCCGTACGAATTGCCGAGACCGGCGGATGGGGATGTGATTCGAATTCATCGCGTGCAGGCGCAAACGTTTCAAGGAAGGCCGCAATTCATCGCGAAGACTGGATCGATGATGAGTTATGGACACTCTAAGACGGCGTGGTGTTTGTTTAGCGGACGGGATGATAGCGAAACGCCGTACGCGCAGAGCTCGGTGAATCTGACGCCGGCGGATTTGAAGCGCGTGCAAGAGTTGCGCCGATACGCGAAGCGGGCGACGTCGATGCCGTTTTTGAACGAGTTCAACGGCGCCTCGGGGCAGAGCAAGCAGAGAAGGCTTTGTGAAATCAAGCAAGAAGAGTTTTTCGACTTGTATTGCTTGATCTTGGACGCGCATTTCGTGGAGGGCACGGATGGTTCGTACGTCATGCTCGTGTGGGACGGCACGGACGCGCCGCCTTTGCCGCCGTCGATGACGACGTCGCTTTCGCAACAGCGAGAAGAGATGCGCTTAGACGAAACAGATTTCGAGTTGGAAAGTGCATTAGACAAGAGACAGTTCTATGCACACGGGTTTGATTTCAGAGGCCAAGATGCGGTGCCAGAAAACGAGATCAACTCAACTGTACCGCTCATCGGATCGGCGCTCCCAGTCTTCATGCACGGCGCAAAGCTCGACATGGATGAAGTTCCGCAACCCGGAGAGTGGGTGAAGATTCGCAACTTGAACACACAAGTGGTGCGTGGCCAACTGCAGGGATTTGTGCGCCGTGAGACGGCGTTCATTCGAAACAAACAGCCGCTTCCCGCGATTATGGAGGCGTACCGTTTGCGCAAGCAACAAAATTTGGTCTCAAGCTGGGGCGCCCCCGGGCACTCCACCACGATCACCGTCACAAAGCATCCAAACATGCGATACAGTACGATTCGTGAGATGTTAATGACCAAGCCACCGATGCGTCACAAGTTGCGCGTCATAGTTAGAGGATTTAGCCCAGACATCGTGGAGATGTGCCAGCTCGCGAAAGGTTCCAAAAAGTACGAGTTTGGTTGCCGTTTTCGCGTCATTGACGGCACCGATTCCGTCGACGTCAACCTTTACGGCGATGAGGCGGCACAGTTCTTCCATAACGTAACGCCGACTGATCTGAGCAAACCATCCACGGCGCGCGAGAGGTTGACGAATATGATGGCAAAGTTGACTGTACACGAATCCGTCGAAGAATCGGCGCCGTGGATCGATTTGTGCGTCATGCAATACATCGTCCGTAGCAAAAAGTCCTCCAAGCGCGTGTTTCAGGTGTTTAGCACGTCTATGATAGCGTGATTTCACTCCGGTGAAAAGGTATTTTGCAGTAACATACACAAGTTTAGTAGCTAAATTCCGCTCTCGCTTATTTTATTCTGTTTCCTTCTTGTCCGCGACAAACTTGGAGACGTTTCCGAGCCAATTCGTGTACTCTCTTTGCTCTTTATCGAGATGAGCCTCGACTATGTACGACGCGAGATCGGAGTTGATGCCTCTGACTTCCAAGTAGTCGTGGAACTTGTCCTGCACGGTTTCTTCCAAGTCTTCAAAGTTTGGCCCCGAGTACGCCGTGCCTAAAATTGGATTGTTCTCGTCGTACTGTTCGTAAGACACGTGCCTGATCTCGATGATTTCTCCATCCGTCACGCAGTCGAAATCGAGGTGTGCGCTCCCATCCGTCTTACTGACGACCACGTTAAAGTCGATCGCGATACTCTCATCTTCTTCGAGTTCCAATTCCTCATCCAACCCGTCCTCCTCCTCGTCGAAATCATCCTCATCGAGCATATCATCGTCGTACGGCTCTTCTTGCGCCACAAACGTCACCGCGATTTCCTCGTCGTCACCGTACGTCTTCGTCAACGTCACCTCGGCGTCACCATCCGTCTCGTGTAACTCGAACGGTTCCGGCGGTCCGCTCGCCGCCGCCGCGCTCGGCTCGTACGCCGCGCTCTCGTGCGCGCGCTCCTCCAGCAGCGCTTCGCTCAGCGTGCGCGCGCTCACCGGCGCAGACGCATCGCTCGCGAATCCACGCGCGCAGAAACGCGCGTCGAGCGCGATCCGCGGCGCCGCGGCACTCGCGCGAGTCGTTAACCTCGGCAACGTTCGAGGCGACGCATTCGTCGACGACGCGCGCGGCGTCGCGCGCGCGACGACGCGCGAGGCGCACGACGCGATAGATCGGAGACTCTTGCGCATGTTTCCAGCGCGCGCGCGCGCGAGCGGTCCGGGACGACGAGACGCGCGGCGAGCGACGTCGAATGCAGCGCCAGACGGCGACGGCGCCGCGCGTCATGATCGCGACGTCGACCGCGCGCGTCGCGACGGCGGCGACGACGGCGTGTCATCGCGCGCGCGCGGTCGCGGTCGGCGCGCGACGCGCGCGCGGTGAGCGACGCGCGCGAGCGTCGGGACAACCGTCGAGTTGGAGCGATGCGCGCGCGGGGGCGGGAGAGACGCGCCGTGCACGCGCGATGGCGGTCGTCGCGCGCGCGAATGGTGGCTTAGACGCCATCGTCGTCGTAGCGGGCGGAATCGAAGACGATGGGACGCTGCCGGCGTGGGTGACGCCGCGATTGGATTACGCGGCGACGGCGTACGCGAACGCGACGGCGGACGCCAAGCCGCGGATCCTGCTTTCAGGATCGATGACGCCGCATAAACCGCCGCCGATGGCGAAAGGTGGGTTTAATCTTCACGAGTCGACGTCTATGGCGTCGTATTTAATGGATAAGGGCGTGCCCGCGGATTCGATGCTGAAGGATACGGCGTCTATGGATACCATCGGCAACGCGTACTATTCTTTGTGCTTGCACGCGATTCCGCGCGCGTGGACGCGCGTGGAGGTGGTGACGAGTGCGTTTCACATGGAACGCACGCGCGCGGCGTTCGAGTGGGTGTGGGGTCTCGCCCCGCACGGGGTTGTGGACATGCGGTTCGTGAGCACGGAGGACGCCGGCGTTTCGGAATCCGCCTTGCGTGCTCGCGCGAAGCGCGAGGCCGCGTCGGCGGCGGCGTTACGGGACAACGCGTCTAGGATAACTACCATGGAGGCGTTTTCGGAGTGGTTATTCACCACGCACAAGTGTTACGCCGTCTCTCGCCAACACGAGATTGGTATATTCGACGAGTTAGATGAAGAATCGCGCAAGTCGTATTGATGGTATCGGTACAATCTGTAAAACATGTCCTAAACGCCGCGCATGAGTTTATCCAACACGCTGTTCACTTCGATTTTCTTTCCTGTGGCCGCCATCTCGCCGACGACGCCCAGCACCTGTTCGCGGCTAAAGCCCATGTTGCCGAAGTCGGCGATCATGTGCTCGAGCGGCACCGCTCCGGATGTTTGCACCGCGCTCGCAGGCGGCGGCGGCGGCGGCGAAGACTCGATCGGAGTGTACGCGGGGTACGCCGTCGGATAGGCTGGAGATTCCGGTCGCGGCTGCTCGAATGGCGGCGGCGGCGCACCGTACCCGTGGGGAGAACCGTGCGGTGGCGGCGCGCCGTATCCGTGAGGAGGACCGTGCGGTGGCGGAGGACCGCGATGCGGTGGTCCGCGCTCGTGTGGTGGCGGGTGACGATGCGGCGGAGGTCCACGCTCGTGCGGCGGAGGTCCACGCTCGTGCGGCGGAGGCCCACGCTCGTGCGGCGGAGGCCCACGCGCCCCCGCGCGTGCGGCGGAGGTCCACGCTCGTGCGGCGGAGGACCGTGTCCGCCTCGAGGCGGCGGACCGTGGCGTCGCGGCGTCGGTCCCCGATCCCCCCTTCGCGGCGGCGGCGGCGGCGGGCACTCCTCGTAGTACTCCTCGTAATCATCATCGTACGACCCCGAGCCGTCGTCTTCCTCCGTCGCCTCGAACCTTTCCGACGTCGTCGACAGCGTCTCGACGCGTTCGCTCAACGCCGCCACCTGTCCCGTCAACGTTTTCAACGCCGCGCTCATCTCCGCGAACCCCTCGCGCGCGATCGCCTCCAGCGCCCGCACGCGCGCCGTGACATCTTCGATCTCCTCGTCCGCGCGCGTTTTCACCCCCTCCGTCGTCGTCTCGGCGCGTCGCGCGTTCGTTTTCGTCGTCGAGATTCGCTCGGCGTCCTCGTCAGCCTTCACCGTCGCGCGTTCGCGCTCGCGCGGCGCGCGGCGCGCGATCGGCGCCAACAGCTCGAACGGATCGCGTTGCTCGCGGTCGTTTTCGGCGTCGTCGCGGGCGACCATCGCGCGCGTCGACGAGTGCGCGCGCGCGCGCGGATTCGGTCGCGCGAAACGCGTTGAGACAGACAACAAATTACAAGGACAAGCGCGAGCGAAGGTACAAGAAGAGTTTCAACCGGACGCTAAACCGTCGGTGGTGCAGTCGATGAAGCGCTCGCCGCGCTTGGCCGCGGCCTGAGCGCGGGAGGTCTCGTCGTCGACGCGCTCGCGCTCGGCTGTGCGAGGCGATTCCAAGAGCTGAGCGACGAGAGCGGAGACGCAACTCAACGCGGCGGCGACGTACAGGGCGAAGGAATAATCGCCGTACGAATCATAGAATAAACCCGCGACGTAAGGCGCGGCGAGACCGGAGAGCCCCCAAGCGGTAAAAATGCGCCCGTAAGTGCGCGCAAAATCGCCCGCGCCGGCGACGCGGCGAACCTCCACCGGTATGGTGCTCGCGAACATGCCGTACACGACGCCCGCGGCGGCGAGGGCGAGTTTACCGGCGAGAATGCTCGTCTTATCCATGGCAGCCCACATTAGCGGTCCAACCGCGAGAAGTGGTGTGAGCACGAGCACGCGCTTCGGCGACACTCGATCGCAAAGCCATCCGCCAAAGATGCGACCGGCGGATGTCGTAAAGGAGACGATGGACACGCCGCCGATGATGAGCGTTTGCGCGGAAAGACCGCGAGACGACAGCAAGGTGGCGCCGTGTGACATGACCATGAGTCCAGAAAACAATCCAGTCGCCATACACACCCACAGCACGCGTATGAGCGGTGCGAGCTTGATGTCGCGTTCCATCTCGTCGAGCATGACGTTATCCTTGTCGCGCATCTTCGCCAGCGGCGCCGCCAACCCGCACGCGCGAAAGAGAAGGAATATAGGCACGGCAGAGAACGCGATGTAATTTCCGAGCGTATTAAGAGCGTATTGCGGCCCTCCCGAAAACACCATCGCCTTCACCATCGGCGCGAACAAAAACGCCCCGAACGCGCGCGCCGACGTCACCAGCCCCGTGGCGAGCCCCGCGCTCAGGGGCGCGTACGGCGACATCTGCACCGACAGTCCGTACCCGAGTCCACTCGCGAACCCAAACATCACCCCATACCCCAAAAACAGCGGCCATACCGCCCTGAGCGGCACCGCCAGCGCCGCCGTCCACAGCCCGCACCCCGCGAACGCCGCCGCGAACGCCGCCACGCGAGACGCCGAGTACGTCGCGTACACCCACGGCCCCGCGAACGACATCGCGCTCACCGTGGCCACCGTGCAGAGCGAAAACACGCTCGACAGCACCGCTCGCCCCACCCCCAGCCCTTGTTCGAGCGGCACCAAGTAAATCGACCAACAAAACAGCGTCCCGAGTCCCAAGTTCAACCCGAGCGCGCCCGCGTACCCCGCCCATCGCCTCGCCGCCGTCGCGTCCTCCGCCTCGTCCTCCGCCTCGTCCTCGCCCGCGTCGAACCCATCCCACGACGCGTTATATATCGCCCCCGCCCGTCCCGCCGCGCGCCGTCGCCCGTCGCGCGTCCGTCCCGTCGCGCTTTTCCGCGCTTTTTCCTCCCACGCCGTCGTCGCCGTCGTCGCCCGCGTCGTCGTCGCGTCCGCGCGTCGACGCCGCGCGCGCGTCGTCGTCGCCGTCGCCCGTCGCGCGTCCGTCCCGTCGCGCTTTTCCGCGCTTTTTCCTCCCGCGCCGTCGTCGCCGTCGTCGCCCGCGTCGTCGTCGCGTCCGCGCGTCGACGCCGCGCGCGCGTCGTCGTCCGCGCGCGCCGCGCCCGCGTCGTCGTCGCGCGCGCCGTCGCCGTCGCCGTCGCCGTCACCGTCGCGCGCGCCGTCGCCGTCATCCGCCCCGCGCGCGCGTCTGCGCGTCGTCGCGTCGCCGCGTCGCGATCGGTCGACGTCGATCGACATTTCGATCGCGCGTCGACCCTCGCGCCGTCGATCGCGCGGACGCGTCGACCCTCGCGCGGTCGATCGACCGACCGACCCGCGCGACGCGTCCCCGGAAACCCTCGGTCCTCTCGACGAGTCGTGACTCGAGAACGAGGGACTCCGATTTCGGTCGTTCGTTATTCCGCGTCGCATTGCGCGACGCCGCGTCGCGCGCGATGGCGCGCGATCGCGCGTCGCGAGCGCGCGCGCGCGCCTCGAGGGGCGACGGATGGACGTCGACGGCGCGGCGCGCGCGCGGAGGGGGCGCGCGGGCGCGAGGCGGGCGCGCGTCGGCGTCGTCGACGGCGTCGGAGAGCTCGAGCGGGACGGCGACGGGGACGAGCGGGACGACGAGCGACGCGACGGAGACGAGCGAGAGCGAGAGCGAGCGCGAGGGCGAGGGCGAGCGCGAGAGTGGGACGCGCGAGCGGGGGTTCGTCGGACGCGTCGTGGGGGCGCTGACGCCGGCGAATTGGGGATTCATGCGGAGCGGCCGAGACGAGGGCGCGAGACGCGAGAGGGCGGCGAGCGAGAGCGAGAGCGAGAGCGATTCCGACGACGAGGACTCGTGTGGTGCGGTAGGTGAGGCGTCTGAGAGTGGTGAACGCGAGAGCGCGACGAGCGAAGGGTCGAGCGAGGAGGAGACGGACGCGAGGCGACGGACGAGCGGCGGCGAGGCGACGACGAAGAAGGCGGACGAGGAAGACGACGAACGGTCGTCCCCGAGGAAATCTCGACCGAGTTGGGCGCGGAAAAGCGCGCCGATAGAGCCGACGCCTTGGTTAAATCGCGATGCCGCGTACGGTGGACCGTTTCGGGACAACATCAAATCATTTCTGAATCGATACGCCGAGTGCGACGGAAGATACACCGAGGTCGGGATTATGGGATACTCCGTGGTACTCTCTAAAGGTCAGCCCCACGCGACGACGCTGCGCATTTACGAAGAAGTCGTGGAGGAATCCGAGCGCGCGCACTGCGATTGCTGTCGATGCATCGGTTGGGTGCATCATCCGGTGAACAAGAAGCAGTATCATTTCATCGTGCACACCGATTTCAAAGCTCGGAACAAACCCGAACTCACGGGTAAGCGCATTTGTCAGCTTTGCTGCTGCGCCGTGAGCTCGAGCGAACGTAAGTGCTCGGTATGCGACGAAGTGGACAAAGAATGTTCCATTTTAGATCACCAGACACATCTTTTACACGGCATGATTCACGCAAACGGTTTCGGTCACCTGAAACGCATCAATGGGCGCGAAGCGGGGAGCATGGCGCTGAGTGGAACGCAATTGATGGGTTTATGGGAAACAATTTGCTACCAGCTTCGCGCGAGAGAGGTGAGTGTGGAGGATGTGAGTCAGAAATACGGTGTAGAGCTTCGTTTGTTGAATCCGGTTTCGCGCGGCGCGACGTGGTACGGGACGTACGGCTACATCTTCGGCAAGGGAAGCTTCGGGAACACCCTGATGACGCACAAGCGAGCGAGCGAGCTTTTACGCAAGTTTCCAGTGCGACAACTTCGTAACGATTTTTCGTACGTCAAGGATCTTTTAGATAAGGAAGGAAACGAAGACGCCGTGGACGTCGTGGCATTGGTGGACAAGTATGTGAAAATCTTCAACAACGAGGATATCGGGATCAACACTGTGGGTGATTTGGTCAACAACGTCATGATGTTGCAAAGAGATATTCGTCTGGCCGTTAAGGAAGGTCGCCGACCGCCCGAGCGATTGGCCCTGCACGGCGTGGCTGCAGTATTAGCGGGCACAAAGATTGTCGACAAGAAGGGCGAGTACAAGCGCAATATCACAGATTCTCCGAAATTAGCCAGACGTCCGCCACCGAATTCACAACAAGTGTCAAAGAAGGCAAAGACGAGTGCAGCTCCGCCGCCGCCGCGGACCGAGCGAGCTCGCGCGCTTCGGCGTCGCGACGAAGAAAGTCCCGCCGTTGCGCCAGAGGATATTAAAATCAACTTGCCGAGTGATCCGATGGTACACTGGGATTCGCGCGGTCGGGACTCGCACCATGCGCCGAGCACGACGTCAAGATGGAGTCAGGCGAGACTTAACGTCGCGGCCAATGCGTGCGTACTCGCCCTGAACGATCAGCGAGACCGATGGATTTCTAGACAAGAAGTTCGCGCCGGTGCGAGAGAAAAGGGCATTGGCGACACGGGACTCTTGGATCACATCTTGAAGACGCTCAATGACCGTCAAGTGACGCTTCCGAGTGGAAAACAATGTATCGTTCGTCGTCGTCAGGGTAAGAATCAGATGGAGTTCACGTTAGAGGTGACACGCTCGAAGCCGCTGCAACTCGTCGCCATCAAGGACGAAGCGCCGACGCCAGTGAAAGTTGAGCCGCGATCGGAAGTTACGCCAGCGAAAATGCTCGCGCAAAAGTTCAAGAACGGTCGCGTAGCTCGCACTGTGGATGAGCTCACCGCGGCAGAGGTGGATCGGGATTTGCTCACGTTGTACCACGATGTGCTGGAAAGCTACAAACCGGCGCGGTTGCAAAAGAATGCGGGTCAACGCGTCACCGTCAAAGGTGCTCCGCTCATCGAAGCAGCTCGTACGCTTCTCGATACGAAACAATTCGTCAAAATTTACACCCCAGTCGAAGATTTGCTCGATTCCACGCCAGCGAGTAAGCTGGTCAAGCCGGCACCGAATGCTCAAAAGGCTATTCGAATCATCGTCACGGCGGTCATCGACACTCGCAATCAAGGTCCCCTGCTCAGTGGATTGGGCGCAAACAACGGCAAGTCGCGTCAACGCATCGGAACGATCACGCGGCCACCCCCTGAGATGGTTTGGCTTCCAAGTGATCCTACGCTCGGTGATTTGAAGCGCGTTGCGTCCAAGGCGTTTCGAGATTTGTACGTCGTCTTGTCCGACTTCAAAGTGACTCGAGTGAAAGGGTACGAGGGCGTGAGCGACAAGACTCGCTTGGGTTGGCGTAAAATGCACGGTGCGTTCGTCGAAGTCCATGGCGAGGGCGCTGATTTAGAAAGTGAATTCCGTTACCAGGGCGGCTTGGAACAGTGGACGGTCAAGTGCATGTGCGGCACAGGAGACGACGACGGCGAACGAATGATCGCGTGCGACGAGTGCGGTATTTGGATGCACACTCGCTGCGTCGGCATCAAGGATAGCGCCAAGGCGCCTAGCAATTGGATTTGTCCTAAATGCGCGCCTACTCCAGCGGTGGCAGTCGACGTCGCCCCCAAGGCACCGAGACCTGCGCCTCGAAGACGACGCGAGTAAGACATGCTTTTTAGAAGTTGTCTTTTAGCGACCCGACAGTAATAAAATGAATAATAAGAATTGAATGAATGTTGAGAATACAAGGATAAAGCTGAGCGAAGCGAGCCGTATGTAAACTTAGTGCATTTGCGCTTTTTGAGCTTTCAAGTACGATTGCGGGAGCATGAGAAACTTCTCAACCTTGGGCACGTAAGCGCGCTGATTGAAGTTGTTGTACCCATTTGCCTCGATCGCATCTAAAATGTTTCTGTACACATCCAACGCACTCCAGACGGGCCAGCGAGCGTCCTTGTGCAAGCAGTTGACGCCATCTTCGGCGTCTTTAAACACTTGGCGCGCGCGTTCGATTTGAAACTTCATAAACGCCACCCAGCGGTCGTCAACCTTGCCCGTGGACGGGCTGAACATACCTCGCAAAACCTCTTGCTCGGTGATGCCGAATCTGTTCAAATCCTCGAGCGGGACGTAAATGCGGTTGCGCGTTTGCGCATCTTCGCCGACGTCGCGCAAAATGTTTGTCAATTGATTCGCGAGCCCAAGCGCCAACGCAGCTTTGTACACCTTCTTGACGTCGCCCTGGAAATTCTCGTCGCATCCCATGATGGGCATGGACATCAAACCCACCGTGCCGGCGACGCGGTAGCAATACTCGTAAAGCTCGTCGAAAGTCTCGTACCGCGGCTTAACGAGATCCATTCGCATACCATCAATCATGTCTCTGAACGGCTGAATATCGACCGGAAATCGCGAGAGGGTATCGCACAGCGTCGCGTCGATCATATCCACCGGCTTCCCGTCAAAGATACCCTCGAGGCGTTCTTCCCATCGATCGAGCGCTTCCGGGGTGATGTGCGACGCATTCGGTCCGTCGACTAGCTCATCCGTTCTCCGGCACCACACATAAATCGCCCAAATCGCTCGTTGCTTCTCCGGTGTCATGAGCTTTGTGCCGAGATAAAACGTCTTCGCGTACTCAGCCGTCACTTCTCTGCAGCGTTCGTACGCCGCGTCCAAACTCTCGATCGGCACGTTAATCTTCGGCGCTCGCTCGTTCGCCGTTTGTCTCGCCACGCACGCCTCCAACGCGCGCTGTTCCACCTCGTACCCACTCGCCCCATCCCCGACGACGTCCTCCGGACGTCGTCTCGCGCTCGCCGGGGCGCTCAGCAACGATCCATCCACCACCGCGCGATTCTTATTCCGCATCACTCGCGTCCCACTCGACGTTTTCCCCGTCGACGCGTTCGATGACACCGCCATCGTCACCACCGCGCGTTCCCGCGCGCGTCCTCGCGTCGCCGCCGTCGCCGTCGTCGCCGCCGTCGTCGTCGTTCGTCCCCGTCCTATCGCCGCCGTCCCGCGCGCGCCTCGCGTCGCGTTCGCCATCGCGCGCGTCGCCATCGCGCGCGTCGTCGTCGCTCGGATCGACGCT